>Ga0180438_10002617_pt1 | contig 28853 bp, 23 predicted proteins | sample SS_ome_12_FD_132455 | JGI IMG/M metagenome (GOLD analysis project Ga0180438, IMG submission 132455) | Hypersaline lake sediment archaeal communities from the Salton Sea, California, USA - SS_3_D_2 metaG | ecosystem: Environmental > Aquatic > Non-marine Saline and Alkaline > Hypersaline >...
ACTTCGGGCTCGCGTCCCTCCACCCAGCGCCGGAGCATCAGGGTCCCGTCGGTGAGGTCGAGGAAGGTGAAATGGTCGATCCAGTCGCCGATCACGACGCACTCCTCGTCGGGGGTGACAACGTGGAGGGGGTGATGGTGATGGCCCACGACCACGGCGTCGTGGCCCTCGGCCATCTTACTGCGGACGAAGTCGAGGAACTCGGGTTCCACGCCGGGCCGGGACCCTCCGGTCAAGAACCGGCTGGCCCGGGAGAGAAGGTCGGCGCTCTTGATCCCGACGTCGGGGTGCACCGTCCGGAACAGCACCTGCACGAGGCGAGCGCGGGTCACGGCGCGCAGGAGGCGATAGCCGTAGTCCCGGGACGCCAGCAGGCCGTCCCCGTGGGCCAGGTAAATCGTCCGCGACTGCCGGCGCACGGTGAGAGGCGTCTGCGAAATCTGGAGACCCACCTCCTGGGCGAGAAAGCTCCCCAGCCAGAAGTCGTGGTTGCCCCCCAGGAAGGTCACCGACGCGCCGGAGGCGGCCAGCGTGGAGAGGCGGCAGAGGACCCGGTAGTGCTGTCTGGGAACGGCCGTGAGGTACTCGAACCAGAAGTCGAAGAGATCCCCGGCGATGTACAGGTCGGCGCCCAGGTCTTGGACGTAGTCCAGGAACTGAAAGAGGAGGCGCGTCTTCTTCTGTTCGAGCTCGGGGCTGTCTGCGCCCAGGTGGGCGTCGGAGAAGAACAGCACCCGTCGATCCGGGCTCATGCGTTCGATCCCTCGTCGGTTGGGAACTCCGGGGCGTCGTGCCCTGGATCGGCGTGTGCGGTCAGGCTACCGGCGGGCGGGGGCGGGTTCAACGGTTTTCTGTTGACCCGCGGGGACCGACCCCCTACTCTGGCCGCCCACAGGCGCCACAGAAGGGGTCCTGCGGCGTGTGAGGAAACCGGAACCTTCCCCACCCATTGTGAGTCTAATAGGATGAAACCTACCGACACCCTGGTGATGAGATTCGGGGGAGATCCCAGGGACCTCCCCCGTGAGAATGGCACAACTAGTTGTAATTAGGGAGGTTAGAGATGGGCGAGCGTTCCGTTCGGGGGTGGGTGTGGGCCGCCGGTCTATTGGCCGTGGGCGTCCTGGTCGGCGTAGTGATGACGACCGGTCTGGACTGGTCGGCTCGTACGGAGGCAAGGCCGGGTTTCCAACTGGAGCAGTCGCACGCCGGGGATCTGCCGTCGATTTTCGTCGACGTGGTCGAGAAGGTGAGCCCAGGGGTCGTGCAGGTAGACACCAAGAGAACCGTGGAGGTGTCGCCCTTCCGCTTCGAGGGACCCTTCGGGCAGATGTTCCGTGAGATGTTCCCGGACATGCCCACCGAGAGGCAGCGTGTGCCCGGCTACGGTTCGGGCTTCGTCCTCACCCAGGAGGGCTACATCATGACGAACAACCACGTGGTGCAGAACGCCGACCGGGTGGAGGTGAAGACCTCCGAGGGCCAGGTCTACCGGGCCGAGGTCGTGGGCCGCGACCCGAGCACCGACGTGGCGGTGGTCCGCGTGAGCACCAGCGATCCGCTCCACCCCATCCGGCTCGGGGATTCCGACCAGATGCGCGTGGGCGACTGGGTGCTGGCCTTCGGCAATCCCTTCGGGCAGCTGGAGGGAAGCGTCACGGCCGGTGTCGTGAGCGCCAAGGGCCGGACGGACCTGGCGATCGCGGGCGGGGGTCCCGTGTACCAGGATTTCATCCAGACCGATGCGTCGATCAACTTCGGCAACAGCGGCGGTCCGCTCGTGAATCTGAACGGCGAAGTCATCGGCATGAACACGGCCATCAACCCGACGGGTCAGGGGATCGGGTTCGCCATCCCCATGAACCTCGCCAAGCGGGTGGCCGAGCAGCTGATCGATCAGGGTAAGGTGGTGCGGGGCTACATGGGGATCCTGCCCCAGGAACTGACCCCCGAGCTGGCCGAGGGCAAGGGCCTCGAGGGACAGAGCGGCATCCTGGTGGCCCAGGTGGTCGAGGACTCTCCCGCCGAGACCGCGGGCCTAGAAGTCGGCGACGTGATCGTGGAGTACGAGGGAGAGCCGGTGGCGGACGTGAACCGTTTCCGCTGGCTCGTGGCCGACACCGAGGTGGGTGAGAGGGCGCGGTTGAAGGTCCTCCGCGACGGCCGGGAGAGGAAGGTCGAAGTCGTTCTCACCGAGCGGCCGGACGTCGCCGTGGCCGCGGTCGAGCCCGAGGAACAGACGTGGCTCGGGCTGGAGGTGGCGAGCGTCCGGAGTCCGGAGGCGGAACGCCTGGGTGTGGACCCGGACGAGCGCGGCGTGGTCGTGATCGCCGTCGAGGACGCCAGTCCGGCCGAGGACGCCGGGCTCCGGCCCGGAGACCTGCTGGTGGAAGTGGGTGGAGAGAGCATCAGAGATCTGGACGACTTCTATCAAGTCCGGGAGCGTCTGCAGGATAGAGAGAAAGCGATCGTGTTTCTCATCAAGCGCAGCGGCTATACGTCGTTCGTGGCTGTGAAGCCCGAGAGCGACTAGGGAGAGGTGAGCAGGATGAAGGCCGCACGGAAGTACTTCCCCGGCAGTGACGGGGAGCTGGTCGGCTTGTACCTGAACGACATCGGGGATACGACGCCGCTCAGTTCCGAGAAGGAGGCCGAGCTGGCGACTCGCATCCGTGAGGGCGATCAGGACGCGATGGACGAGCTCACCCAGGCGAATCTCAAGTTCGTCGTCAGCGTTGCCAAGCAGTATCTCAATCGAGGGCTTTCACTCGGGGATCTGATCAACGAGGGCAACCTGGGCTTGATCGAGGCGGCGAAGCGGTTCGATGAGAAGCGGGGGTTCCGCTTCATCTCCTACGCCGTGTGGTGGATCCGCCAGAGGGTCCTCCAGGCGATCGCCGAACAGAGCTCCGTCATTCGGTTTCCGGCGTCGCGTGTGGGACGTCGCGACCGGATCTCCCGGATGAAGAGCGAGCTCGGGAATCGGCTGGGCCGGGAGCCTACGGTCGACGAGATCGCCGAATCGATGTCGCTGGACGCCGAGCAGGTCCAGGAGGCGCTGGGTGGAGCCTGGGGGGTCCTCTCGCTGGACGCGCCCGTCGACCAGGATGAGGAGACGTCGTTCTGCGACTTCCTCGCCGACGAGGGGGGGGTGTCTCCGGACACCGAGCTCTTCGAACGGCAGTTCAGGGAAGATGTGCGGGAGGTTCTCTCGACCTTGACCGACAAGGAGTCCGACGTGCTCTGCCAGTACTTCGGCCTCGACGGCGGCGAGGGAGCCACCCTGGAGGAGATCGGCAAGTCGATGGGTCTGACGCGCGAGCGCGTGCGCCAGATCAAGGGCAAGGCCATCCGGAAGCTGCGCCACAGCTCGAGGGCCCGGCTCCTGCAGGCCTACATGAATTGACGCACGCCGCAGACAGCACGGCGCGGGGGGTGCCGCAGGAGCGGCACCCCCTTCCTAATTATAGACAGTACCAGCGTGCACTGTGCGCAGACTCGGTCTTGGCCTGGGGTGGTGTCTCGGCGGATGAGATTGCATCGGCGCCTGACTGAGAAAGTGGATAGGTAGAAAGTGGACCGCATGGGAGCAGGATGTGGTTGCTCCTGTGGAACCCCTTTCCGGGCTCCAGTGCTCTAACGTCTAATGCTCCAATGCTGTGCCTGGATCATGCATGAACGGCATTCGGCGTTCATGCATGATCCAGGCTAAGGGGTACCGTGCGGCTCAAGCCCGCGCAGGAACGTCTCAAGGCGGCCTTTACTTGGGCCGAGCTTTGCCCTAGAGTGACGACCCGAAACCGATCCTCTCACGGGAGACCCCATGGCCGAAGCGCTCTACATCGGCGCCCACCGGAGCGGCCAGCTCGCCGACGCCGCCGAACAGGCCCAGGCCCAGCTTCAAGCTTGCCGTCTGTGTCCTCGCGCCTGCGGCGTCAACCGCCTGGAGGGCGACCTGGGGTTCTGCAAGACCGGAGCGAGGGCCAAGGTCTCTTCGGCCAACCCTCATTTCGGAGAGGAGGCCCCCCTGGTCGGCCGGCGGGGGTCCGGCACGATCTTCTTCGCCCACTGCAACCTTCTCTGCAGCTTCTGCCAGAACTGCGACATCAGCCACGGCGGCGGGGGGAGGGAAGTCTCCGCCGAGGAACTGGCCGACCTGATGGTGGAGCTCGAGAGGATCGGGTGCCACAACATCAACTTCGTCACCCCCTCCCACGTGGTGCCCCAGATCCTGGCCGCACTCCTTCTCGCCGTCGAGCGCGGGCTCTCGGTCCCGCTCGTCTACAACACGGGCGGGTACGACACGGTCGAGACCCTGTGCCTGCTGGACGGCATCGTGGACATCTACATGCCGGACCTGAAGTTCATGGACGGGGAAGTGGCCGCGCGGCTCACCGGGGCGCCCGACTACCCCGAGGTCGTCAAGGCCGCCATCCGGGAGATGCACCGTCAGGTCGGGGATCTGGTGCTCGGCGAGGACCAGATCGCCGAGCGGGGTCTCCTCGTCCGGCACCTCGTGATGCCCGGCGATCTGAACGGGGCGAAGGCGGCCATGCGGTTCCTGGCCCTGGAGATCTCGCCCCACACCTACGTCAACGTGATGGAGCAGTACCGCCCCTTCCACGAAGCTCTGGACGATCCCGCGCTCAGGCGTCGGATCACGTCCGACGAGTTCTCCGGCGCCGTCGAGGCGGCGGCCCGGGAGGGCCTGCACCGGCTCGACGGGATCAGGATCCCCGACCCGAAGAAGCTGCGCGCCCGCTGAGCCTGGCCATCGTCACCCCGAAGACGCCGATTCCCAACGCCATCCCCGTCCAGTAGAGAGGCCAGTTGAAGGACTCCGGCACCGTCTGTTCCAGGACGACGCGGAAACTCCAGGTGAAGCTGGCGATGACGATGAGGCCGGCGACGATCTCGAGGGCCCACGCCCAGCGAGGGATCTCGAGGGGTTCGCCCCGAGCCCGACGTCTGAGCAAGAGGACGGACCCGGCGATGAGGCAGACGGCCACAAGCACGGGGGCCAGTACGGGCCCCAGCCAGGGCAGGGGCAGCAGGAACAGGATGTCCCAGGTGAGAAGGGAGGCGGGCCAGCCCAGGCAAGCCTTCAACCAGACGTAGTAGAAGATGTCCCAGACGCCGAAGACGTAGCAGAAGTGCAGGAAGGACTCCATGCGATCCCTGCCCGACAGGGCGCAAACCCCCAGCAGCATCAGAACGGTGGCCAGCTCGCGGCCGAGCTCGACCACGGCGATGTCTAGGGACGCCCACACGATCGGGAATTCGAACCCGTTGGGGTAGTAGAGGGCCCTCAGGTACACGACCACGGCGGCCTCCAGGAACGCCATGGCGACGGCAAAGATGCTGAGCCACAGGTAGCGTTTCATGCCCTCTGCTCTCCTGATAGCAGATCTCCGCCCCGGCTCCGGCTTCTTCGGGCCGCCCCCACGTGGTAATCCCTTCCCGGAAACAGGTACGGAGCGACAGGGGCGGGCGAGGCGGCCGCCGGTCGTTGGGCTGTCCTCCCAGGGGGTGCCGCGTACGGGGCGGCGCCCCCGGCTCGGTCCTTGCTAGGGACATGGACCCTGGAGACGCGGATCGAAACCTCGGCAGTCGCCGCAGATGGGCCGGGGTCCGGAACGCACAGGATAGCACACCCGGAGGGCATCCGTCTCACGGAAACGTACTCCCCGATCCACCCGATTTCGCCCCAGACCGGACCCGTACCGTTTGCCGCAGCCGAAAAAGACGTTGACAGTGAACGGCGATTGCTATACGTTGACCCACGTTTTTGCGGCGCGTCCGGCCCGGATGCCCAGGGACCGGACAAACCCTCTGAAGGAGCGTGGCCGTGGCAGACCACTACGTCACCTTGATGATCATCTCCCAGCCCTCCGCAAAGGTGTCCACCGTCCGGGTGCGCCGGAGCGTGCTCGTCGGGCTGGGTGTCTTGCTTGTTGCCGTGCTTGGGGTTTCGAGCGTTCTGGCCGGGATTGGCGTCCAGCAGTGGGTGCGGCGGGCCGATCTCGGCGCCCTCCAGGCCCGCAACGACATCCTGGGCGAGGAATTGACGGGCCTCCAGGAGTCTCTGGGGAGGTACCAGGCCCAGATGGAGGAGCACGTCGTCCTGGAGGAGCGTCTGCGGCTTCTGGCCAACCTGGATCCGATCCCCGCCGAGGTGCGGTTGATGGGCGTCGGCGGATCCGAAGAATACACTCCGAGCTACACCCAGGGACTTGCGATCGGCGAACGGGCCCATCTCTCGCATGTGACGGGCCGGGTCGAGCAGCTGCTCCGCCAGGCGCGCCTGGAGCGGGAGAGCCTCGAACAGATCCATGAGGCGCTCGTGAGCGATCGAGTGAAGTGGGCGCACACACCTTCCATCCGGCCGGTCGGCACCGGGTACATCTCGTCCGGGTTCGGCAAGCGGATCGATCCCTTCACCGGGAAGCTCTCCATGCACTGGGGCGTCGACTTCTGCACTTGGGAGGGGGAACCCGTCTACGCAACGGCCGACGGCCGGGTGCGCAAGGCCCACCGGGACGGGGGGCTGGGCCGGGTCGTCGTGATTGACCATGGAAACGGCTACGTCACCCGGTACGCCCACAACTCCGAGATCAAGGTGACGCAGGGGCAGGAGGTCAGGCGGGGAGACGTGATCGCCCTGGTCGGGCGCTCGGGGCGGGCGACCGCGCCCCACCTTCACTATGAAGTCCGGCTGAACGGCAAGCCCATCAATCCGATGAGCTTCATCCTTCCGAGCGACCACATCGTCGACTGAGGGGCTGTTGAAAAACCCCTGTGTGCGACGCCCGGCCGCTCGGGACGGTCCGTGGGGTACGGGGACCGTCCCGAGCGGCTCCTGCGCCGCGAAGGTGACCTGTTCAACGGCCCCACCGATTCCCAGCTTGACAAGGCGGGCGATCCGGGTAGCCTGTGGGTGCGGGCTACCCCTTTTTGTGTACTGGACTTATGGTCGTCGTGAGCGCCTGCTTGGCCGGAATGGCCTGCCGGTACGACGGCGGGGCCGACCCCGACCCGGAGGTCGTGGATCTGGTCTGCGCGAGTCGGACCGTGCCGGGACACGGGGTGGCGGCAGCCGGCCTGTTGCGCGTCGGGATGGACGTGGAGGCCGGGATCCCGGAAGGAAGGAAGACGCCGTGAGGCGGATGATTCTCGCCTGCCTTCTTCTCGCGAGTCTGGCCGCCCTGGCGCCCTCCGGGGCGGCGGCCGGGACGAGCGTGATCGGCCTTCGGTACTGGACCGCCCCCGATCATACGCGCATCGTGATCGACCTGGCTTCTCCGGCGACCTACACGCACCGGACGATGACCGGACCCCACCGGATCGTGGTCGAGATCCCCGGAAGTCGCTTGGCCGACCAGGCCCGGAGGGTCGAGGTGGGCGACGGCCTGGTCGACCGGATTCGCACCAACGCGCTCCGCTCGGGGACGGCCCAGGTGGTCGTCGATCTTCCCGAGGGACCTTCGTACAAGATCTTCTCCCTCAAGCGGTACCGGAACAAGCCGGACAGGATCGTGATCGACGTGATGCGGCCGGTTGCGGAGTCCGAGCGGGCCGCCGCGCTCAGGCGGGTTGCGGAGCTCAAGGAGAGAAACACGGCCATCGTCGTGATCGACCCCGGGCACGGGGGCGAGGATCCGGGCGCGGTGGCGCCGGGGAGGGTCTACGAGAAGGACATCACGCTCAAGGTCTGCAGCGAGCTGGCCCGCCTGCTCGAGAAGCACCCAGGGGTCGAGGTGTTTCTGACCCGGACGGGCGACTACTTCGTCTCCCTCCAGAAGCGGCAGGACATCGCGCGGGAGATGAGGGCCGACCTGTTCTTGAGCGTCCACACCAACGCGGCGCCCGTCCGGGACGCCCGCGGCGCCGAGGTGTTCTTCCTGTCGATGTCAGGCGCTTCGGACGCGGCAGCCAGGGCCCTGGCCGAGGCCGAGAACGCCGCGGACAGGGTCGGCGGGGTCTCGACCGAGAGCCAGGGCGATATCGGCGCCATCCTGTGCGATCTCTCCCGGGAGGATGCCCTGAAGAGGAGCTCCCGACTCTCGGAGATCGTCTACGACGAACTGCGCGAGTCCGGGCTCACGCGAATGCGCAAGGTGAAACAGGCGGGCTTCGCCGTGCTCAAGACGATCCAGATGCCGGCCGTGCTGGTCGAGCTGGGGTTCTTGTCGAGCCCCACGGACCGCAAGAACCTGTGCCGGTCCGCCTACCAGAGGGATCTGGCCAAAGCTCTGGCCCGCTCGGTCCGACGGTACCTGGAGCTCTACCCGCCCGGCGAGGGGGTCGTCCACGTGGTGGCCCGGGGTGAGAACCTCTGGCGCATCGCGCGCACCCACGGTACGACCGTCCAGGACTTGAAGCGGCTGAACCACCTGGACAACGCGGACAGGATCGTGGTCGGACAACGGCTGAGGGTCCGGTAGGGCGGCATGGTCGGGTAGCGTCGGTCTCCGGTGGGGCGGGACGGCCGGGAGGAAGCCGAGCGTCCGGGAGGATCCCTGGCGCGGCGGAATCCGACCCTCCCGGAGAACAACCTGCGGGCGGCCCCGCGGGATGGGTCTTCAGACGGGGTGACCGGGTCATGAATGGTTTGGATTGGGTACTGGTGGGCGTTGCGGTCGTTTTCTCGGTGGTCGGGATCTTCAGGGGGCTTATCCGCGTGGTCTTCGCCGTGCTGTCGCTCGTCGTGGCGATCGTGGTCGCCGGGCGCTTCACGGGCGTGGGCGGGCAGCTGCTGCTTCCCCTGGTGAAGAACCCGGCCCTCTCCGCCGTGGTGGCCTTCGTGGCCGCCTTCGTGGTGATCATGGTGTTCATGGCGCTCTTCGGGCGTCTGCTCTCCAAGGCCATCCACGTGCTCGGCCTGGGATGGCTGGACCGGTTGGGGGGAGGCGTGTTGGGCCTGGCCACGGCGGCCCTGCTCATCGGTGTGGTCTTTCTCGTGATCGACCTGGCCGGACTGCGGGGGGCGCCCGTCGTCCGGGAGTCGACGCTGGCCCCGACCGGGTTTCGCATCGCCGAGACGCTCAGCCGGGTGTTGCCCGAGCAGATCCGCGAGGCCATGGACAGGGAACGCGCGCGGCTGGACGACCTGCGGGAGGCCGTCGAGGAGCGCCGCGACGATTTTGAGGACCTGTCGTCGACGCTCGCCGACGTCTCCGAGAAGGCGCGTGAAGCCGCCGAGGCCCTGAAGGAGGAAGAGTAAGCGCCGTGGAAGAACGGGACCGGCAGCTGGACCGCCTGCTGGGCGAGATCAAGAGGGGCCGACCGTCCCCCGTGTACCTGCTCCACGGCAAGGAGGACTTCCTCGTCGGGCGCGCGCGCGAGGCCATCGTCGAGGGACTCCAGGCGCAGGCCGGGGGCGAGGTCGAATCGATGGATGGACGGGAGGCGCCCCTGGGCGCCGTAATGGACGTCCTCCTAGAGATCTCGCTCTTCGCCTCCCGCCGGATCGTGGTCGTGCGGCACGCCGAAGCCCTGGCCCCGGGGTCGCCGCCCGAGATCCAGGCCCTCCGGCAGGCCGCGGGGTGTCACGAACCTGAGGGCAACATCCTCATCCTCTCCGCCGCGCAGGCCTTCGACAAACGCACGCGCCTCTACAAGACCCTGTCCTCGGTCGGGGCCATCTGCCAGTTCGAATCCCTCAGGGGACGGACGCTGCTAGGAGGGGTGGAGAGCGCGGCCCGGCGACGCGGGCTGGCCATTACCGCGGAGGCGGCCGACGCGCTTGTGGCCCGGGCGGGGACATCGCTCCGGCAGATCGACCTGGAGATGGAGAAGATCTCGCTCTGGGTCTCTCCGAAAAACGAGGTCACGCCCGAGGACGTGGCCGCCGTCGTCCCCAGGTCCAAGGAGGACGTGATCTTCGACCTTACCGGCGCGCTGGGCGATCGGCGCGTGGCCGCGGCGCTCCGGCACCTGAGGGAGCTCAGGTTTCACGGAGCGACGCCGTTAATGATATTGAGCATGCTCGGCCGCGAGGTCCGGTTCCTCCTCCAGGCAAAGCTCATGGGTGGGGTCGTGGGTCGGGTGGGGTGGACCGACCGCATGGCGTTCGAGCAGTTCTCCCGAGCCGTGTGGCCGAAGATCAAGAGCGAGACCGAGGTGCCGGCGGGGAACCCCAAGTACCACATCCTCGGGGCCAACCCCTACGTGGCCTTCCTCGTGCTGAGGAGGGCACGGCAGTTCTCGATGGCAGAGCTCGAGCGCGGGCTCACGCTCATCGGCAGAACGGATCTGGTGCTCAAGTCCACGACGCAGTCGCCGGATGCTCTGCTGGAGAAACTCGTCATCCAGCTTGCCGCGGGGAATGGCGCATGAACGGCTGGAAGGGCATCGTGGGTCACGACCACCTGGCGGCCTGGTTCCGCAGGCAGATCCAGGCCGGCAGGCTGGGGCACGCCTACCTGTTCGAGGGGCCGCCCGGCGTGGGTAAGAAGCGGATGGCGCTGGCGCTGGCGCAGGCCGTGAACTGCGCCCTGGGGGGCCAGGATCCTTGCGGGCGGTGCGCGTGCTGCGAAGGGATCCGCGCGTTCTCCGACGCCGACCTCCTCGTCCTCCAGGACATCGGGGAGGGCCGCTGGGTGGCCCGGTCGGAGGCGATCGGGTGGGCCGGGTCCGAAGAGCGGCTCCTTACGGCCTACGCCGCCCTGACCGACGCCGGGTTCCTGACGCCGCCGCCCCCCACCGAGCGGGGGGGCGAGCGCTGGGATCGCGTCCTCCTCGCCGCCGACAAGTTGTACCGCAAGGGGGGGGATCTCGCGCCCCAGCGCGCCCTGGACGAGCTGGCCGATCTCGGGGGCGACGAGGTCTCCGACGCGGTCCGGAGGGTGGGCAGGGAGCTGGTCCAGTTCCCCCGGTCGGTCGTCTACTACCGGCGATCCTTGGGGATCGACCTGGTGACGCCGCGGGCGCGTTCGGAGGAGCTCCGGACCGTGCGGGGATTCCTCTCCCGCAAGAGCCTCAGCGGGCGCCACAAGATCGTGATCGTCGACGACGCGCACAAGATGACCGAGGAAGCGCAGAACTGCCTCCTGAAGACCCTCGAGGAGCCTCCCGAGCACTCGATGCTCGTGCTCATCCTCGATCGGGCGCGCGAGGTCCTGCCCACCATCCGGTCGCGCTGCCAGGTCGTGCACTTCTCCGGGATCGCGCCGGATGTGCTGGCGGGCGCGCTCGTCGAGCGAGGGTTCGACGAGGCCGAGGCCCGGTGGGCCGCCGACCGGTCGGCGGGCAGCTTCGCCGGGGCCCTGGCCTCGCGACGGGACGAATTCCTTGCAGCCCGGGAGGGGATCATGCATACTTGGGACAGGGTGTGCAGGGGCGATGTCCCCGGGGTACTCGGAGAAATCGGGGGACTCGCGCACGAGGAGATCGCCGACCGGGGTGCGCGCGTCCAGCGGGTTCGGGACGAGCTGGACAATCTGATGCTGTGGGTACGCGATCTGTTGTTCACCGCACGCGGCGTTCCGGACGCGTTTATCGTCAACACGGACCTGGAGGACGTCCTAGCCCGCGAGAGCCGGCGACTGCCGCCGGATGTCCTGGAGCGGGCGTTCTGGGCCGTCGCCGACACGGGGCAACAGCTCGGGCGAAACGTAGACCTCCGGCTGGCGTTGGAGGGCATGGTCCTCACGCTGGTCTCGGAGGTCAAGGGCCGGACGGGTGTGCCTGCCTAAGGGCCCACCCCGTCGGTCCGGGGGCGAGGTTTCGTGCTCAAGCGATTGCTGTTCGAGAACCTCTTCGCCAAGATCCTGGCTCTCCTGGTGTCCGTCCTGCTGTGGTTCTACGTGACCGAGCAGCAGGTGTTCCAGGAAACCCTCTCGGTTCCCCTCCGCCTGGAGAACATCCCCGAGAGCCTGATCCTCCTCGGGGACGTTCCCGAAGAGGTCGAGGTCCTGGTCCAGGGACAGGGCCGGTTCCTCCGGCACCGGGTCAGGGGTCTCTACATGGCGCTGGACATGGCGGGCGCGTCGAAGGGCCGCTACGTGCGCCGCCTGACGGCGGCGGACGTGACGGTCCCCGTGGAAGAGGACGTGGAGGTGCTTGAGGTTGTCCAACCGAGCACGCTCAGCGCGGACCTGGACCGGGCGGCGACGAAAACGGTCCCCGTGCTGCCGGCCACCGAAAGTTCGCCCGCCTCCGGCTACGCCCGCGTGGGGGCGGCGGTCGTGAACCCCGAAACCGTCACGATCCGGGGCGCCGAGAGCGTGGTGGCGGGCGTCAACTCCCTCAGGACCGAGCCCATCAGCCTGAGGGACGCCAACCGGATGGTGGTGGCCCGGGCCAAGGTCGATCTCGGGGGCCTCGAGCGGGTCCGGTGTGACCCCGAGCAGGTGGCCGTAGCTCTGCCGGTGGAGAAGATCGAGGCGATCACCCTCGGGCGGGTTGCGGTCGCAGCCATGGTCGATACCACCCGGTGGGAGGTTCGTTGGGACCCCGAGGAGGTGGAGACCATCGTGCGGGGACCCGTGAGCGCGCTGGTGGGCCTGAGGGAAACGCTCTCGGCCATGCAGATCGACGCGCGTCCGTTGACGGCGGGCCGGTACTTCTTCGATCTCAAGGTGGAGGACGACGGCGGCATGGCCCTGGCCCGGCGCGAGCCGGAGCCCACGCTCCCCGACTCCACGGATACCACCGCGGTCCTCGAACCGGTCGCTCCCCCGGAGCCCATCCGCCTCGAAGTCACCTTCGACCTCCCCACGGGCGTCCGCGTGTCCGAGGTCACCCCCAGCCAGTTCCACATCGTCGTCGAGGAGCTGGGCCGTTCCGTACCTGAAGCGGGCGAACTCCTTCTCTCTCCCTCGTAGACTCCCGCGGCCAGCCCCGCTGCCGGAGAACGAGACGCCGGGTCGGTCCGCGCGATCCGGAGACCAGGACCGCTTTCGCCGATGTTCAAGGGACAAGGATCGCGATGCGCGTGTTGGGTGTGGAGACGTCGTGCGACGAGACTGCCGCCAGCGTTGTCGAGGACGGCAGACGCATCCTCTCCAACGTGGTGATGGCGCAGCGGGTGCACGGTCTCTACGGGGGCGTGGTCCCCGAGCTGGCCTCCCGCGCGCACATCCGGCTGGTGCTGCCGGCCGTCGATGAGGCGCTCCGAGACGCCGGCCTCGGGCTCGGCCAGATCGACGGGCTGGCCGTGACCGAGGGTCCCGGGCTGGTGGGGGCGCTGTTGGTGGGCGTCTCGGTGGTCAAGGCCATGGGGTTTGCGCTCGGGATCCCGTTCGTCGGCGTGGACCATCTCACCTCCCACGTGTACGCCAACTTCCTCGTCGATCCTCCCGCAGAACCGCCCCTCGTGTGCCTCCTGGTCTCGGGAGGGCACACCGAACTGCTCCTCGTTCGATCGCGCTCGTCGATGGAATCGCTCGGCGGCACGCTGGACGACGCCGCGGGCGAGGCGTTCGACAAGGTGGCCAAGATGTTGGGGTGGGGGTATCCCGGGGGACCGGAGGTGGAGGCTCAGGCCCGTCTCGGCGACCCCGAGGCGATCGATTTACCCCCGCCGCTCCCCCGGGGGCTGGACTTCAGCTTCAGCGGGATCAAGACGGCGGTCAAGTACCGCCTCGGGGGGCTCGGGCGTGGGCCGACCCCTGAGGACGGGCGGAACATCGCGGCCAGCTTCCAGCGCGTGGTCATAGAGTCCCTTGTCGATAAGCTCTTCCGCGCGGCGGACGAGACGGGCTCGACCGGCGTCGCCCTGGCCGGCGGGGTGGCCGCCAACGGCGCGCTCAGAGAGGCCGTGCGCGCCAAGGCCGAGCGCCTGGGGCTCAGGGTCTCCATCCCCCCGATGGAACTCTGCACGGACAACGCCGCCATCGTGGCCGGCGCGGGATGCGAGAAACTCATGCGCGGGGAGAGAGACGATCTCGACCTCGACGCCTACGCCCGTGGTAGATAGCGACACGGCGACACGGCGACAATCCCAAACCAGAGCCTTTCACCACGAAGGCCACGAAACGCACGAAGGACACGAAGGGGATTCTCATCGGGGCGGATCGGCGATCCGCCCCGGTTTCTCTTCGTGCTCTTCGTGTCCTTCGTGGCGCACGCTTTTGCCGACGCTCTTTTCCAATCTCGGCTATCGGCTCTCCAGCCGCCGCAGGCGGCTCCCTTCGTGCTGCGCGCTTTCGCCAATGCTCTCCTCCGGGCGGGAACGTTCGCACCCTGCGCCAAGATCCCCAGCCGCACCCGTGCATCTTGCTCCCGTCCCCTGTCAGGGAATCGCACAATGCCCGATACCGCGCACCGCATCCATTGCCGTACGCGCGGATTCCCCTTGAGACTTGGACATTTGCGCCCCTCGAAGACCGCGCCCGCCGTGGCACACGCCTTGCATTCTCGCTCCGTGGGTCAACGTCCCACGGGCCGCAGCCGCGCGCTGCCGCCCCGCGCGTGCTTTTGCCTTTGATGGCGGGTTCGCCCCATGTTGTGCCAAACGTCTGCGAAGTGCGACAACGTGCCGGGACTAGCGGCGGAGGGCCCCGAGAGGATCCTCGTGGTCGACGACGAGCCTCACCTCCGGGACATCCTCCAGTACCAGCTCGAGAACGAGGGCTACGTGGTCTCGGTGGCCGCCGACGGCGCCGAGGCACTGGACATCGTCCGGCGGGAGCCGCCGGACCTGGTGCTTCTCGATCTCATGATGCCCTGTCTGGACGGCTACGAGGTTTGCAAGCGAATCCGGGCCGAGTTCTGGACGTGCCACATCCCCGTGATCATGATCACGGCCAAGGGCGCGCTCGAGGACAAGCTCGAAGGGCTCGAGGACGGCGCGAACGACTACATCACCAAACCCTTCGCCATCGCCGAGGTGCTCGTGCGCGTGCGCAATGCCCTCGAATGGTCGCGTTCCCAGCGGCAGGCGAACCCGCTCACCGGGTTGCCGGGGAACATCGCCATCGCCCGCCAGATCGAGTCCCGGCTCCGCACGGGCCGGCCGTTCGCCTTCATCTATGCGGACCTGGACGGCTTCAAGGCTTTCAACGACTACTACGGCTACCGCCGGGGAGACGCCGCCATCGAACTCACCGCGCGCGTCCTGACGGGCGCGGTGCGGGAGGTCGGCAATCGCGCCGACTTCGTCGGGCACATCGGCGGGGACGACTTCATGATCCTGAGCACACCGGAGACCGTCGACCGGCTGACCGCCGAGATCGTGCGCCGGTTCGACACCGAGGTCGAACCGCTGTTCGAACCCGAGGACCTGGCCCGGGGATACCTGGAGGTGCGGAACCGCCAGGGAGAGCCGAGTCGCTCTCCGCTCCTCACGATCACGCTGGCCGTGGTGACCGACGAGCACGGTCCCATCCAGCACATCGCCGAAATCAGCGACATCGCCTCCGAGCTCAAGCGCTACGGGAAGGCCCAACCGGGTTCAGTGGTCGTCCGGGAGCGGAGGGGAAACCGGGACCCCGAGATTGTCATCCCCGTGCCGGAACCCGCAGGGTTTCGCTCGGACGGTGGAGGACGCTAGGATGCCGAGGCCCAAGGAGCGCCGAAGACGCCGAAACCGCAGGGCTCCCGAACGGTGGATCGTCGCCGCCGGTCTGGCCGGGGCGGTCGCGGCCGCCTACCTGTGGGGCGTTCTCAACGCCTGGTTCGCGCTTCCCCTGTTTCTCGCTCTGGCCCTGGTCGGCGTGGGTTTCTCGACACGCCGTCTCGAAGGCGAACTCACAGAAGCCGAGGAGACCCGGGGCTCCCTCATCGGCGAGATCGAGGCCCTGACCGAGGAGTCGGGGAGACGGATCCGGGAGCTTCGGACCCTGTACGAGTCCTCGATGGCGGCCACCCAGTCCACCGGGGGCTCCAGTCTCGCCGCAAGCCTGGCCGAGGACGCCAGGCAGATCGTCGGGGCGGACATCGGCTGCGTGTTCCTCACCGGCGAGGGCCGGATCACCGAAGTGTGTCAGGTGGGGGACGGGGACTGCGATCGTTTCCGGCTCGAGGTCGGCGACGAGATTGCGCCCGGCGGGTTGGCCGCCCATCTGGCCGATAGGGGCGGGCCCGTCGTCCTCTCCGATGCGAAGCAGGACCCCCGGTTCGCCGAGGCCCTGGAGGTCCGGGAGACACGGATGGGTTCGGTGCTCGCGCTGCCGCTCTCATCGGCCGACCGCGTGCTGGGCGGGCTACTCCTGGGTGCGTCGGCCGAGGGGTCCTTTACCGGAGAGGAAGTCCGGGTCCTGACCATCCTGGCCAACCTGGCGGCGGCCGCGATGGAGAAGGCGAGGTTCACGGGCGAGCTGGGTCGGAGGATCCAGGCGCTGGAGAAGGAAAACCGGCAGCTGGGCCGAGTCGAAGGCCTGAGGGCGCGGCTGGTGAGCCGGCTGGCGCGCGAACTGACGGAACCGCTGAGGACGCTGGACACGCTGATGGACCTCCTGGAAGCGGCCGGGGAGGGGGCCGGCCTCCGGCTCCGCCGGCCCCTGTGCGACGCCATGCGCGCGGAGATGAGAAGGGCCCTCAGGGTCGCGCGCGAGACCGCCGGTGCCGGAGACCCCGTCGTCGAGGGCGGCTTCCGGTGGAGCGAAGAATCGTTGATCGACCTTCTCTGCGACGCCGCAGTCGAACACACCGCGGCTGCGGTCCGGCGGAGCGTACTCATCCAACCGCCCTCGGGATCGGACCCCGTCGTCGTCAGCTGCGACCGGGCCCTCGCGGGGGAAGCGCTCGGGCTCGTGATCGAGCATCTCGCCGAGGGCGTCCGCGAGGGGAGCGTGCTGGCGATCTCGGTGGAACGGCATCCGGGCGCGGTCCACGTCGTTTTCGGTGCGGAGGCGTCGGAGGGTTTCATCGAGAGCCTGTACCGGGGACTGGATCGCAGCGTGCCGTTTGTCGTCGAGGGCGACGCGGCCGCCGATCTCCGGAATCTCCGCCTGGCCCTCGCCCGGTCGGCCGTGGACCTGCACGGCGGGGCGCTCAGGCTGGAACCCCGGATGGGCGGGGCGTTTCAGGTTCGGATCGCGTTGCCGGCGGGCCAGGGCGTCAAGGCCGTGGCCCCGGAAGTGTTGCAGGAGATCGCCCGGGGATCGAGCCTGCGGGGCATGCTCGAGGTGATGGCGGCCCTGGTCGCCGACCTTCTCGGGGTCCGCCGCGTGGCCCTGATGCTGGCCGACGCGGAGCGGGAGGAGCTCTTCGTCCAGGCGACGTGGGGGATGGACGAGGTCGAGGCCAAGCACCTGCGGGTCGCCGCGGGCCAGGGACTGGTGGGCGAGGCCGCGGCCCGGGGGGTCCCCTGTACGGGCCGGGCCGAGGACCCGGAGCCTCGGGCCGCCGCGGCGGGCGCTGCGACCGGCGGGCCGGCTTCCCGGTTGGCGGTTCCTATCCGCTGGGGCGCGCACACGGTCGGGGTCTTGGACCTCGTCGGGAAGGTCGATGGCGGCCCGTTCGGGGAGTCGGATATCCATCTGGCGCAGCACGTGGCGTCCGTGGCCGCCCGCGCGCTTTCCCGGGAGAAGGACGCGGACTCGGTGAGACAGGATCTCGTCGAGGCTCTCTCGACGATGGCCTCGGTGGCCGGTGTCTCGTCCACCCAGCCGGCCGGTGGGGTGACCGAGTCGCCGCGTGAACCCGGATCCCGTGACACGGAGGAACTACCATGCTGAGCCTGTGGATGGCCACCCTGGACAGCAGTTTCGTACCGTGGACGCTCTGGGCGTGCACGCTCGGGGCCGCGGTGGTCTGCTGGAGGGTATGGTCCTCCAGGCGGGAGGGTTCGGTGAGCGACGCCGAGCGTTTGGCCGAGAAGCGCGCCGACAACCTGGGCAAGATTCTCGAGATCGGCAACACCATGAACGCCACGCTGGATCTCGACCGGCTGCTCTCCCGGATCGCCCAGGCCGTGCGCGAAAGCCTCGGCTTCCGGATGGTGCTCGTTCGTCTCCTGGACGAAGAGGACGGCGCGTTCAAGGCGCGGGCCTTCGCCGGGCTCGATGAGACGGCCGTCGCCAAGCTTCGCGAGAACGCGATCCCGCTGGCGGAGTTCAAGGACCTGATGCGCGAGGAGTTCCGCATCTCCCGGAGCTACTTCATCAGCCACGAGGCCCAGTACTGGGACCAGAACGACGAGCGTCTCGTCATTCCCGACCTGGGTGAGCGAAGCGAGGGCGAGTGGCACCCGCTGGACAGCCTCTTCGTGCCTCTCCTGACGCGCGACCGCCGCCTGATCGGATACCTCTCGGTGGACGACCCGGTGGACCGCAAGATCCCGAGCCGGGACGTGATCGACACACTCGAGATCTTCTCCAACCAGGCCGTGACGGCGATCGAGAACGCCCAGCTCTACCGCGAGCTGGAGGACAAGATCCACGAGCTCAGGTCCGTGACGGTGAAACTCGAGGACCTCAACGAGGCGAAGAACGCCTTCATGGCCAACGTCTCCCACGAGTTACGGACCCCCCTGACGTCTATCCGGGCCTACCTCGACACCATCCGGGCCGAGGTCGGACCGGACCTCGAACCCCAGAAGGCGCGTTTTTTGGACGTGATCGCGCAGGAGACGTCCCGCCTGACCGGGCTGGTGGACGATCTGTTGAGCTTCTCCAAGATGGAGGCGGGCAGCCTCGAACTGAACCGGGTGTCCCTCAGGCTGGACGGCCTGGTGCGGGAGGCCATCTCGGTCGTGGGGCCCGAGGCGAGGCACAAGAACCTGACGATCATCAAGGATCTGGTCGAGGCCAGCCCCATCATGGCCGACCGCGATCTGTTGATCCAACTCATCCTCAACCTCCTGCGCAACGCGGTGAAGTTCACGGAACCCGGCGGGCGGATCACGACGCGGGTGCGGAACCAGGAGGACGGGGTGCTCCTGGAGGTCGAGGACACCGGCATCGGGATCCCGAGGGAGAACCAGGAGAAGATCTTCGATCGATTCTACCAGTCGGACGGCTCCATGACCCGGAAGTACGGTGGGGTGGGGCTGGGCCTGGCCATCTGCCGGACGGTGGTCGGACGCCACGGGGGAGAGATCTGGGTCGAGTCGGAAGAGGGCAACGGGGCGCGGTTCATGGTCCGGCTCCCGAAGTACGGAACCGAGAGGCGGGAGCCGTCGACGGTCTGCGGCCCCCGGAGCGTTCCCGATCTGATGGTGGAGCTCATCGCCGAGGTGATGCAGTCGAAGAACGCCTCGATCATGCTCGTGGACGACGAGAAGGACAACCTGTACATCGAGACGGCCGTGGGGCTGAATCCCGAGATCATCCGGAACACCCGCGTCCGCCTGGGGCAGGACATCTCGGGCTGGGTGGCAAAGCACGGGCGGCCGCTCCTCATCTGCGACATCGAACAGGACGAGCGGTTCGGCCGGCGAAACCGGCCGGGGTACGAGACCAAATCGCTGCTGTCGGTTCCGCTGACGGTGGACGGGCGCGTGATCGGCGTCCTCAACGTCAGCAACCGCGTCTCGTGTACGACGTTCACCCAGGACGACGCCGACCTGTTGGGATGCCTGGCAAACCGGATGGCCCTCGTGCTGGACCGCGTGGGCCGCGGACAGGATCCGACCACCGGTTTCGAGTCCACCGAGCGGGCTCTCCAGTCGATCATCGAGGCCCACCGCACGAGCGGCAACCTCACCTCACCGACGATGATCCGCGCCCTGGCGGAGGTGTGCCGCAAGATCGGGATGGCCGAGTCGGACGTGGACATGATGCGGTACATCGTGGGCATCTACGACGTGGGGATGACCGAGGTCGACCGGTCCATCCTCTCGAAGTCGGATCGCCTGGAGCCCGAGGAGATCGAGGAAATCCGGAATCACCCGCAACTCGGGATCGAGATCCTCTCGCCGATCGAATTCCTGGACGAGGTGAAGGACGTCATCCTCCACCACCACGAGTGGTACGACGGCCGCGGGTACCCCGACGGACTCTCCGGGATGTCCATTCCGAGAGGCGCGCGGGTCCTGGCCGTCGTAGACGCCTTCCGTTCCATGACGACCGAGCGCCCCTACCGACGGGCGCGCACCCCGGCCGAGGCGCTGGAGGAGCTCGAGCGGTGCGCGGGCATCCAGTTCGATCCGGAGGTCGTGCGGGCCTTCGTCGGAACCTGGCGCGAGATGCACGCATTCGAGGACGAGCCGGAAATCGTCCCCTCCGGCGCGTTCGAGGTTTGATTCCTGGGGAAGGAGAGGCCGATGGCCAAGCGCAAGATCCTGGTGGTCGACGACGAGAGGTACATCCTCCACATCCTGGACTTCAGTCTGGGAGCGGAGGGGTACGAGGTCATCACGGCCGGCGATGGCGAGCAGGCGGTCGAGCGGGCCAGGACGGAGCATCCCGACCTCGTCGTGATGGACATCATGATGCCGAAGATGGACGGCTACGAGGCGTGCAGGCTCATCAAATCCGACCCCGAGACCCGCCAGATTCCCGTGATCATTCTCACGGCCAAGGGCCGAGACGGGGATCAGAAGCGCGGGAGGGACGCCGGCGCCGACGAATACCTGACCAAGCCCTTCTCGCCGGCCAAGCTGATCGAGCGAGTGCACTCCGTGTTGGGGTAGCCGCGAGCCCGCGACGAGGCGAGTGCGCGAGCGCGCGACGGGGCCATAGAGCGCGGCGCCCTATTCCCTACCTTCTACTCCCGATTGCCTATTTCCTGCTGTCGGGCTGGCCAGGCGGAAGACCCAAGAGCCTTTCACCACGAAGACCACGAAGGGCAGGAAGAGAACCTGAGCGGGCTTTCGGGGCGGATCGCAGATCCGCCCCGATGAGAACCCCTTCGTCTCCTCTGTGTGCTTCGTGGTGAAAGGCTCTTCCGTCGCCTTGTCGCGCCTTCGCCCCATCGCGCCTTCGCCTCGTCGCCCTGTCGGCTTCTCGCGCGTCTCCCTTGTCCCGCGGCCCTGAGCGTCCTATACTGCGCTCCGGGGGGAAGCCCGCGTGACGGATCGAGACGTATATGCCGAGGTCGTGGTCGTCGGCAAGGTCGACCGCCCGCTGACCTACCGGGTGCCCGATGCGCTTCGGGACTCGGTCCGGGTCGGCTGCGCCGTGCGCGTTCCGCTCAAAACGCGCCAGGTGAGCGGCTTCGTCGTCTCTCTGGCCGACCGGACCGAGATTCAAGACGTCAAGGACATCCTCGGCCTCCTCGACCACCGGCCGGTGCTCACTCCCTCGCTCCTCGACCTCGGACGCTGGATGGCCTCCTACTACATGGCCTCCGCGGGCGACGTTCTGAGGAGAATGATCCCTCCCGGGATGATCCGCGCCACGCGGTGCCGGGTGGCGGTCTTAAGACCGCCACCGGAGGCCGACCTGCGCCGGTGGCGGACGTCCCGTCCCAAGTGGGCGAAGGTATGGGAAGCGGTCTCGGCCGGGGGGGGGATGGACCTCCGGGAGTTGGGCCGGATGGACGCCGCGTACCCCGGGGTGGCCCGGCGCCTGGCCGCCAAGGGATTCCTCGAACTGCGTCAGGAGCTGGCCGGCCGCGAGGTGGGACCGAAGCGCCGCCGGTGGGTCGAGGGTTGCGTGGGGCCGGATCGGCTGGCCGACGAGGCCCGGCGGCTTCGGCCCCGAGCGCCGAGGCTTGCGAGCTGCCTGGACGTTCTGGCGGCTTCGGGTGGAGCGATGCCGTCGGCCGACCTCGTGGCGAAGGCCGGGGCGAGCGGTGACGCCGTCCGCCGCCTGGCGGCGCGGGGGCTCGTGAAGGTCGAGGCCCGGTCCGACGAACGCCGCGCCCCGGTCCTCTGGACGCCCGAGGATCGGGACGGCTACCGCCTCACGGACGCCCAGATGGCGGCCGACCGGCGGATCGAGGAGAAACTCGCCGAGGGCGGGTTCGCGGCCATCCTCCTGCACGGAGTCACCGGGTCGGGCAAGACCGAGATCTTCCTCCGGGCGGTGGCCCGTGTCCTCTCCCGGGGACGAAAGGCCCTGGTTCTGGTGCCCGAGATTTCCCTGGCGGCCCAGACCGTCGGGCAGGTGCGGGAACGGTTCGGAGGACGCGTGGAGGTCTTCCACTCGGGGCTGGGAGCGGGGCAGAGGCGGGACAGCTGGCACAGGATCCGGCGGGGCGAGGTGGACGTCGTGGTGGGCGCGCGCTCGGCCGTGTTCGCCCCCCTGGAACCGCTGGGCCTGGTGGTCGTGGATGAGGAGCAGGAGTCGGCGTACAAGGAGTCCGAGTCGCCCCGCTACCACGGCCGGGACGTGGCGCTGGTCCGCTCGAAGCTGGCCGGCGCGCTGGCGATCCTCTCGACCGCCACGCCCAGCTTCGAGAGCTTCCACAACGCGCTCGGCGGCAAGTACGAGTACGTGCGGCTGGAGGATCGCGTCGAGGGCAGGCCCCTGCCCCCGGTCGAGATCGTAGACCTCCGCAAGGAGCCTCGCGGGCGTCCCCGTGTGCTCTCGCTCACGCTCATGCGCAAGGTCGAAGAAGTGCTCGGCCGCCGGGAGCAGGTCATCCTGTTTCTCAACCGGCGAAGCTACGCCCCGCACGTTCAGTGCCCGTCCTGCGGCCTGGTGTTCGCCTGCTCGGACTGCGACGTGGCCCTGGCCTATCACGCACGGGAGCGGGAGATGAAATGCCATCTCTGCGGCCACCGTCGGTCGGCGGCCGAACGGTGCCCGGGATGCGGCGAGAAACGGCTCCGGTATTCCGGCGTGGGCACGCAGCGGGTGGAGCGGGAACTCAAGGGGCTGTTCCCCTCGGCCAGGGTCGTCCGCATGGACCTGGACACCACCCGTCGTGCGGGCGCGCACGCCGAGATCATCGATCGCTTCCGCCGGCGCGAGGCGGACATCCTCTTGGGGACCCAGATGATCGCCAAGGGCCTGGATTTCCCGGGGGTGAGTCTGGTGGGCGTGATCAACGCAGACACCGCCCTCAACCTGCCGGACTTCCGCGCGTCGGAGCGGACCTTCGACCTTCTTGCGCAGGTGGCCGGCCGGGCCGGCCGGGGGGAGGTCGGGGGCGAGGTCGTGATCCAGACCTTCCTGCCGTCGCACGTCAGCCTGGAGTGCGCGCAAACCCACGATTTCGTCTCCTTCTACCACAGGGCGACCGACGCCCGCCGGGCGGTCGGGTACCCTCCATGGACGCGCCTCGTCCGCGTGGTGTGCGAGGGGGCGGACCTGGACGCCGTGGCGTCCCAGATCCGGAGGCTGGCCGATCGGCTGAGGCGAGACCTGGAGCGCCGCGGGTGCCGTGAGGGCGAGGTCGTCGGACCTGCGCCCGCGGGCTTCGCGCGGGTTCGGGGCAAGCACCGGTGGCATCTGATCATCAAATGCACCCAACCGGGGCCGGTGCGGGAAGCGATCCGGAGCACGCTCGAAGGGACGCGCCCAAAAGACTGCCGGCTCGTCGTGGACGTGGATCCGCAGGAGATGATGTAGCTTGACGAAATCTCTCCGTCCTGGGTATAGTTGCAAACGAAGGGAGCGGTGACTGGTTTTCAGGGTCGGCGGCTCGCCGGGGTCGCGGGGGGCCATTCGGTTCGAGAGGGAGGTCGGAAGATGAGGAACTCTGGGTTGACTAAGGTAGCTGGGATCCTTCTGCTCATCATCGGAGCAGGCTGCGCCGGCAAGAGCCCGGAGCTGTCGAGCGGGATCATCTACCTGCGCCAGGAGGACTACCAGAAGGCCGCCCAGATTCTGGAGAAAGCCGTAGAGGTGGAGCCCGACAACTGGGAGCCCCACTTCTATCTGGCCAACGCGTACGCCGAGCTCAGGCGCTTCACCGAGGCGCATCAGGAGTACGAGAAGGCCAAGGAGCTCAATCCGGCAAGGGCCCAAGAAGTCGACTCGAGTCAGTACGCGTACTGGTACGATCACTTCATGCCGGGAGTCACCGCTCTCAAAGGCAAGGAATACCAGGAAGCCGAGCGGCTGTTCCAGGAAGCCATCCAGATCGACCCGAGCCGCACGGGTGCCTACTCCAACTTGGCCTTCGCCTACAGCAAGATGGGCCAGAGGGAGAGGAGCCTGCAGGTCTACGACACTCTGCTCCAGATGGAACCCAACAATGCCGACGCGCTTCTCTCCCGAGGTCAGATCCAGAGGGCGCTCAAACGCTGCGACCAGGCGATCGAGTCCTGGACGAAGCTGTTGGAGGTGTCGCCGGAGGAGAAGGAGATTCTGCTCGACATCGCAGACTGCTACCGCGAGCTGGGGGACAGCGAGAACGCCCTCCGGTACTACGGGATGGCGCTGGAGGCCATGCCCGACGACGGCTCCATTCCCTTCGGGATGGCCGTGATCTACTACCGTCAGGACGACTTTGCGCTCGCCGCGGAGTACTTCCTCAAGGCCGCCGAGGCGAGTGGCCCGTCGAGCGATCTTTACCGGGACGCCCTCTTCAACCGGGCCCAGATGCTGGTCCGTCTGGAGGACTACGAGGCGGCCAGAGACACGGTGCTTGAACTGATCAAGGTCAAGGGCGACTCGGCCGAGTACTACGACCTTCTTGGCCGGATCTACTACAAGCTGGGCAACAGCGAAGAAGGCACCAGGATGTTCGAGAAGGCCAAGATGCTGGAGGAGCAGTCGCAGGAATAGGATGGTGAGCGATCCGCGTGGATCCCCCCGGTACTTCGGGGAGGAAGACGGCGACCTGACGCTCCTTAGGACTCGACGGGTCGCCATCCTGGGCTTCGGCAACCAGGGAAGGGCTCAGGCCCTGAACCTCCGGGACAGCGGGATCGAGGTGACCGTGGGCCTCCGGTCCGGGAGCCCCTCGGTCCGGCGTGTCGAAGACGAAGGGTTACGGTGGAGCGGCCTCGATGAGGCCGTTCGTCTTTCGGACCTGATCATGGTCCTGGTCCCCGACGAGGTCCAGGGGACGCTCTACGACCGGGTGATCGGCCCCGGTCTCCGCCCGGGCAAGGCCCTCGGGTTCTCGCATGGATTCGCCCTCCGGTTCGGAACCATCGCCCCCCCCTCGGACGTGGATGTCCTGGTGGTTGCGCCCAAGGGCCCGGGGTCCGCGCTCCGCGCCAACTACAAGGAGGGTGGGGGCCTGCCCGCGCTCGTGGCGGTCGAGCGCGACGCCACCGGCCGGGCCCTCTCGCTTGCGCTCGCCTACGCCAAGGGGATCGGCTGTCTCCGGTGCGGCGGCCTGGAGGTGACCGCGGCCACCGAGACCGAGGCGGACCTCTTTGGAGAGCAGAGCGTGCTCTGCGGGGGGCTGGCGGCGCTGGCCGAGGCCGCCTTCGACGCGCTGGTCGAGGCGGGGTTCCCCCCCGAGGTGGCCTACATCGAGTGCGTCCAGGAGATCAAGGCCATGGTCGACCGGCTGTTCGAGCTGGGCCCGGAAGGGATGTGGGAGGGGGCCAGCGGCACGGCCCGCTACGGGGGTCTGACCCGGGGCCCGGGTCTGATCACGAAGGACCTCCGGGACGTTCTCGCCCGGATGCTCGAGGACGTCCGCTCCGGCCGGTTTGCCCGGGAGTGGATGGAGGCAGCCGGCCGCGGGGACTTCCGCTGGGAAGACCTTCGGCCCGGGGACCGTCCCATCGACCGGGCGGGCCGGGAGGTGCGGAAGCAGCTCAAGTGGGGTCCGCGGAAAACCGATCCTGATCGGTGAGGGGCCCGAAGGTCCCGGTTCGAAAAATCGCTTGACAGGCGACCGCGAGTCGAGTAGTGTGTCTTCTGGAACGGTTCTGGGGTTGCCGGACCGATCGTGCACCGCCTCCATGCACACGTGCCTGTACGGTCCCGAAGGGAAAGCCCCGCTCTCCATGCCTGGGCTTGCCACTGTTCCTGCAACGTCATCTAGTAAACCGGTGAATCTGTGCAACCACGACCCACGGGTCTGTGCATCCATCTCAGATGAACTGCGTGATCCCTGTTCCGCGCATTAGAGCCGTCTGTTGAACCCATCCACCGCTGTTGGACGAGCTGAGGAGTGAAGATGGAAATCGGCGTGCTGAAGGACAAGACCGTCGCCGAGCTTCTGGATGTGGCCAAGGATCTCAGCATCCAGGGTGTCACGGGCCTTCGCAAACAGGAGCTGATCTTCAAGATCCTGGGGGCGCAGACCGAGAAGAACGGTCTGATTTTCGCCGAGGGGGTTCTCGAGATCCTACCCGAGGGGTACGGGTTTCTGAGATCCACGTCGTACAACTACCTGCCCGGGCCGGACGACATCTACGTCTCCCCGTCTCAGATCAAGCGGTTTGACCTGAGGACGGGCGACACGGTCTCCGGCCAGGTCCGGCCGCCCAAGGACAACGAGAGGTACTTCGCACTCCTGAAGGTCGAGGCCGTCAACTTCGAGAATCCGGAGGCGTCGAAGGACAAGATCCTGTTCGACAACCTCACCCCCCTCTTCCCGCAGGAGAAGTTCAAGCTCGAGTACCGGGCCGATGACATCTGCACCCGCGTGATGGATCTGTTCTGTCCCATCGGGATGGGGCAGAGGGGCCTGATCACCTCCCCGCCCAGGGCGGGCAAGACGATCCTCCTGCAGAGGATCGCCAACGCGATCGCGGCCAATCACCCGGACGTGGTGCTCATCGTGCTCTTGATCGACGAGCGTCCGGAGGAAGTCACCGAGATGGAGCGTTCGGTGAGGGGCGAAGTCATCAGCTCGACCTTCGACGAGCCCGCCCAGCGCCACGTCCAGGTGGCGGACATGGTGATCGAGAAGGCCAAGCGTCTCGTGGAGCACAGGAAGGACGTCGTCATCCTGCTGGACAGCATCACGCGTCTGGCCCGGGCGTACAACACGGTCGTCCCCCACAGCGGCAAGATCCTCTCGGGCGGCGTGGACTCCAACGCGCTGCAGTGGCCCAAGCGGTTCTTCGGCGCGGCGCGGAACATCGAGGACGGGGGATCGCTCTCGATCATCGCCACGGCCCTGATCGAGACCGGTTCGAGGATGGATGACGTGATCTTCGAGGAGTTCAAGGGTACCGGAAACATGGAGATGGTGCTGGACCGGAAAATCGCGGACCGGAGGATCTTCCCCGCGATGGACATCAACCGGTCGGGCACGCGCAAGGAGGAGATCCTGATTGCCGAGTCGGATCTCAACAAGCTGTGGATCCTGAGGAAGTTCCTGAGCGAGAAGGGCCCCGTCGAAGCGATGGAGTTCTTGGTGGACCGTCTGGCCAAGACCAAATCGAACCGGAAGTTTCTGGAATCGATGAACACATGATCTGGGCACAGCAAGAGCGAGGTGAACAGCGGTGAAGAAGGGCATTCATCCGAAGTACGGATCGGCCAGGATCTCCTGCGCCTGTGGGAGCGTCATCGAAACCCGTTCTACGGTCGGGGAAATCAAGGTCGAGATCTGCTCGAAGTGCCACCCGTTTTTCACGGGAAAGCAGAAGCTGGTGGACTCGGCCGGCCGGGTGGAGCAGTTCCTGCAGCGGTATAACCTGGAGGAAGACACGCTCTCCCGCAGGGTGGAACACGGATCGGCCGAGAAGAAGGACCGGAACGAGGCTTCGTAGCGCGGTCGAGCCCGGAGGCACGGACGGCAGAATGTGCTCGTCCACCTCCGGGCTTTTTTGCGGCCCGCGCCGATCCGGGACACTCCGGATCGGGCGTGCACAGCCGGGCGGCGGGACGGGAGAACGCGGAGTGGAACCGACTGAGCCCAGGCGCAAATGCCGGATCGGCGGCCAGGCCGTGATCGAGGGGGTCATGATGCGGGCGCCCGGGGCGGTGGCGACGGCCGTCCGGCGCCCGAGCGGTGAGGTGGTCGTCCGGAGGCAGCGCTACCGGTCGCCCTCCCAGCGCTGGCGGGTTCTCAAGCTCCCCGTGCTTCGGGGTGCGCTCGTGCTCGTGGAGTCCCTCGTGCTCGGGATGAAGGCGCTCGTGTTCTCCACGGAGGTGGCCTCGGCGGACGAGAAGGCCGAGCACTCGCAGCCCCGGACCTTCTCCTGGGACATCCTGGGGGCCGTGGTCCTGGCCCTGGTTCTGGGATTGGCGCTGTTCTTCTACCTGCCGCTCATGGCCACCGAGTGGCTGGGGGTCAGGAATTCGGTGCTCTTCAACCTGGTCGACGGGGTCTTCCGCGTGGTGGTGTTCGTCCTCTACATCTGGCTGATCTCCAGATGGAAGGAGATGCGCCGCGTGTTCGAATACCACGGGGCCGAGCACAAGGTCATCTTCACCTACGAGTCCGGCGAAGATGTCACGGTGACGAACGCCCGGAAGTTCGGCACCCAGCACCCCCGATGCGGTACGAGCTTCCTTCTGGTGGTCATGGTCGTCAGCGTGCTGGTGTTCGTCCTTCTGGGCCGGCCGGAGTCGGTGGGCCAGCGGGCCCTGCGGCTGGCCTTCGTCCCCCTGATCGCCGGGGTCTCGTACGAGCTGATCCGGCTCTCCGACCGCTCCCAGTCGGCCGTCCGCCGCTTCGTGGCCGCGCCCGGGCTCTGGTTCCAGCGCTGGACGACGCGCGAACCGAGCGACGAGCAGCTGGAGGTGGCGCTCAGGGCCTTCAACGAGGCCAGGGAGTGGATGGAGACCGGGGAGGATGAGTCCGAATGAACCCCAACCTTGTTCGCATCCGCGAGCGCTATGAGGAGCTGACCCAGCTCCTGACCGACGCTCGCGTCCTGAAGAACCCGCCGCTGTTGAAGAAGTACGCGACCGAGCGGAGCGAGATCGAGCCGGTCGTCCGCCGGATCGACGAGTACTTGGCCGCCAGGAGGAGCGTGGAGGAGTCCGAGGAGATCCTGCGGTCCTCGGCGGACGCGGAGCTCAAGGACCTAGCGGAGATGGAGCTCACCGAGGCCCGCGAGAAGGTCGAGGCGCTCGAGTCGGAGATCACGAGGCTCCTCGTGCCCAAGGACGAGAACGACCAGAGGAACACGATCCTCGAGATCCGGGCGGGCACCGGCGGGGAGGAGGCGGGTCTGTTCGTGTCGGATCTGGTCCGCATGTACCGAC
>Ga0180438_10002619_pt1 | contig 28831 bp, 29 predicted proteins | sample SS_ome_12_FD_132455 | JGI IMG/M metagenome (GOLD analysis project Ga0180438, IMG submission 132455) | Hypersaline lake sediment archaeal communities from the Salton Sea, California, USA - SS_3_D_2 metaG | ecosystem: Environmental > Aquatic > Non-marine Saline and Alkaline > Hypersaline >...
ATGGCGGAGCCTCCGCCATCGATGACGAAGGTGATGGTGATGATATTGCTGTGGTGGGCGTCCGGGTCAGCCTTGTGGGTGTTGAGCTCCGCCGGCTCGCCGGCCAGGCCGGCTATGCTTATCTCGTCGGATCCTCCGTTCTGGTGGGTGGTCTTGTGCGCCGACGGCGTGAAGGTGCTGGGCTTGCTGCTGACCTTGGTCCAGGTGGTAGGCTGATCATCGGCGAGCTCTCCGGAGAGGCCGGCCACGCTTATCTCGTCGGAGCCGCCGTTCTGGTGGGTGGTCTTGTGGGCGGCGACGGTGGCCACGGTGAGCTCGACCCAGCCCGAGCCGGTGTAGATGTACCACTTGTGCTGGTCGTCCCGGTAGTAGAGCTGGCGCTCGACGGGAGAGGAGGGAAAGGCGTTCCCGTGGGCCAGGCCGTGGTGGCCCTCGCTCTCGTACTCCGTCCTCGTCACGGGGACGGCGGCGACGATGTGTACTATTCCGGAATCGGCCATTTACTTCTCCCCCTCCCCGGTGGTCTCCTTCTGGAGCGCCTCGACGGCCAGCTCCTTGAGGTAGAGGTCCAGGACTGCCCGGCAGTCCTGGCAGAGGCGCTCCTTGAGCTTCTCCAGGTCCAGTGTAACCTTAACGTCCATGCTCTTTAGCCTCCTTCATTCGGTCCTGTATATGCTTTGGCGGTTTAGCCTCGATGACCTCCTCCTCCAGGACGGTCTCGTCGGGACCGTAGAGGTCGCGGACCCGGAAGCGGAAGGACTTATGTTCTCCACGTTTGGACAGCGTGATGATAACGGAGCCGTCGGGCTGCCGCTCCTGGCTCATGTCATTAAAGTCACCTCTGTATAGTCTGTCTAATCCTTCCATTTAGATTTCGTACCCTCCTGCTGATACATAGATGTTACAGTTATGATTAGCCCCGTTGAAGACTATGAAGTTGACTATGTGCTCGGCGGGGAACTCTACGGGAGGGGGGAAGGTAATAGCGGCTCCCCCATTACCACCTATAGTTACAGGTATTTCATCCGCTGTTACGTCACGGAGAGATCCCCGGCAGATTTGGTTCTCGTTTCTGTTGGCTGAATCTGCCGCATGAGAGGCAATAGCAAAATAGACGATGTATAGTGTTTTACCTGCGGGCACGGTATATTGTACTTGCTGTGATGTGCTTATGCCTTGATTAGGGAAGAATCCCCGAAAGGTTTTCTGGTGCCCCTCCCTGACCTCCCAATCCGGCTTGAGGTAGACTCCCACGCTCTGGGCCTCGATGTCTATGGTTATAGCACCCACGCTCTGGGCGGAGATATTGATGTCGATGGCGCCGATGGTCTGGGCCGTGACGTCCACGCAGAGGGTCATGTCCGCCCTCATTATGATCACCGGCTGGGTTCCGTCTTCGTGGTCCTGTGGCATTTATTCTCCTGGAAAATAGAACGGGAAATACAGGGGGAACTGAAAGAGCGTCGCCTGGCGGGGCGCCGGGAAGTAGAATGGGAAGCAGAGGGGGAATTGCATTATACAGATGTCGGCCATGGTACGCTCCTCCCTTGAGTCAGGAGCTGCATCCTCCAGGGCTCGGCGACCTCGAGGGGCAGCACGTTTATCAGTATGGTGACGTCGTGGTCAAAGGCGCAGTCCGGGGCGTAGCCCAGGGCGGTGAGTATATAGGGAAACTCGAGGAGCTCGATGTGCTCCTCGCCGCCTTCGACGAAGCCGGAGCCGCAGGCCGGCTCATCCGGATTTATGGGGAAGACCTGGTGCCGGAAGCGGAGGATGCGGGCCTTGACCAGCTTGTTGGTGGAGGCGTCCCAGGGGATGGCGATGTACTTGATCACCCCGTGGGTGATGTTGAGCTCCTTCTCTACCGGAGACGCTTCAAGTGTGCCGGCCGGGACCGTGAGGGTGTAATGAAACCACATCTCACTCTTTACCTCCCCGCCAGCCCTTCGAGCGGTAGGCCACGGTGTAGCAGGCTATGTTGGCGTCGTTGTAGATAAAGAGGCCCTGGTCACAGGGGATCCGGGGGATAAAGATGGGATGGTGCTCCCTGGCCGGCTCGCTCTGCCACCGGAGCCTGCCGCCGTTGTCGAGGCCGTCGTAGAGCTTGACCAGCCCCTTGGTGCCGTCGGTCTCCGCCGATATCGAGATCCAGCAGACCTCGCAGGCGTTCTTCTGGACCACGGTGCTCTTGGCTGCCCCGCCGGTGTCAACGGTGCGTGTCTCTATTCTCTCGTCCATGTCCATACGCTCCCTTTGGGATCACGGCCGGCGCCGGCGGTAACGGTCGAACCGGCGCCGGCCCATATCCGAAAGAAGGAACGCCCTAGTAGGCGGTCACTACCTCATCTGCCAGGAGCTTGAGGACCACGCTCGTCCCCATGCTGGCGTTCCCCTCGACCCGGAGCCAGAAATTCCCCAGGTCGGCCGAGTTGACCCAGGTCCGCTCGTCCCAGGGGTCGAAGTAGGGGATGGGCGAGACGGAGAAGGGCCAGATGCCCTGAAAGACCGCCTGGACGTTGACGTTGCCGGTGACCGGCGTCACTCCGTCCGACGTCTTCCGGAAGCCGAAGCCTCCGCTATTGCCCCAGAGGTCCAGCGCCGAGGCCTCGGCGTCCACCAGGCCGATCCGGGCGTTATAGAGTACGCCCTGCTCTAAGGGGCTGGGATATGCCTGGCCCCCCTTCACCGACATCTGCTGGATGATCTGAAAGAGCCCGTACATTCTGGCGATCTCGCTGGCCAGCTCGGTCGGACCGACCCTGATCGGGACCAGGGCGTCGTTGTTGAAGTTTAGCTCGAGCTTGTCCAGGAGGTAGCCGATGCCCTGAGCCTTATACCAGCTCTGAAGGTATAGGTTGGAATAGACGGGACCCCGGGGGATGGTCAGGTTGTCCTTCTTGGAGGCGGCCCCCGTGAAGCGGGCGACCTCTGAGGTCTTGATGTAGCCCCTGGGCGTTGACGGCGGATCCCGGAGGATATGGGCGATCACGCTGTAAGACGGGGTCGCGCTCATAGCCACGCCGTTGGTCCAGCCGTTCTGAGATGTCAGGGTGAAGTCGGCGTCGATCTGGAGCTCGGGATCGTTGACCCGGGAGAGGTCCAGCATATAGTCAAGGTCGTGGTAATGCCGGCCGAAGTTGATGTAGAAGAACTCCTCACAAGAGGCAGAGGGCATATTCTTGCAGTCGTGCGAATGGATGGGAGTCCTCTTGTACAGCATATCGGCCAGGAGCTGCTCGCCGGTGAGGCTCTTGATGGGCCTCAAGCCGCCGGCTACGACCTCGATCTTCTTCAGGCGATCGTGGAGCCAGACGTCGGGCTTGTCGCCCCCTGCTCCGCAGGTCCCCCAGACCCGGATCTCGATCCCGGACAGGAGCCCGCTCTCGGGGAGGTCGATGGTCTCGAGGCCGGTCAGCGAGTCAAAGGTCGCGCCCTCTTTAAGGTATCTCTGTTGAAAGTACATATATCACCTCCTCAATTATGATGAGCTGGGAGTGCTGCGGATCCCCAGCAGGGCCAGCCTCTTGGCGTTGAGGGCCTTGCCGACCTCCTCCACCCTTCGGTAGTTGGCGGGGTCACCGCGGGGCGCCCGCTTGGAGAGGGTGAGGGCGGCGACGGTCTCCAGGAACGGGGTTATCCGCTCGGAGTAATCCTGCTTGGCGGCGTGGATCCCGCCCGGGAAGCGGTCCTTGGCAACGTCCCGGATCTTCCGGGCAAACTTGGCTTGCCCGGCCCGCTTGACGCCCCCTACGAACCTGTCCGCTATGCCGGCAGCCGTGATCGACTTATGATAATTGTCCTTGTTGGCGATCGTCTGCGCTTCCCACAGAGCGGAGGCCGCCTCGGCTTCGCTGGCGAAGGCCTCGGCAGCGCGGGCGGCGTTGTCATCCCACTTCTCCGCCGCCACTGAGACGGGTTTTACTTTGATGGGCATTTGTCGCACCTCCTCTTTGTATGCTGGGGCCGACCATAGCAAAGGGGGCCTACCCCTAGCGTTAGCCAGGTCGGCCCCCTCTTGACAAAAAGTTAAAACTTTTGTGCTAAAATGTCAAGTGGGGTGGCCTGGTGGCAAAATGCAAAGGGTGCGGCCGGGAGTTCGAGAGGACCGGTCTGTCGCGGCGCGGACTCTGCCAGGCCTGCGGATCCGCGAGGGTCCGGGAGAGCATAAGGCAGATGACGGAGCAGAAGGGGCCGATCTACGATCGGTACAAGACCCACCACAAAGCCGCCATGGCGCTCCGGAGCAAGGGGAGGTAATGATTCCATGGGACAGCAACGGGAACGGCGGCTGATCGCCGAGTATATCGTGGAGAAATTTCCCAGGGCACCCGTGATCTACGGCTGCCCCCTGGGGCCGGTGCCACAGAAGATGATAGCCACCCTGGGCCCGCGAAAGGCCCTGCGGATGGCCAGGGGCTTGAGGCCCGAGGTCGATGCCCTGGTGGTCCTGGACCACCGGCTGGTCCTGGTGGAGGCCAAGATCCTGCGCTGGATCGACGGGATCGCCAAGCTGCCGGTGTATAAGTCCCTGGTGCCGACGACCGAGGAGCTCAAGCAGTACGGGGGCTATGACGTGGAGATGAGACTCTGCTTTCCCTGGTCCTCGGAGACAATCGAGGAGGCGGCCAGGAACGCCGGCGTAGTCCTCGACGTGTTTCACCAGCCCTGGATAGATGAGTATATGACGGAGCTGGGGAAGTACTGGACCGGCGATTATATCGCGGCCCGGGCTGAGAAGCGGAGGATGCGGGAGATCTTCGGTCTGGAGTAGAAAATGCCATGTAGATGGAGGCCCAGGTGGGGGAAGGTAAGAGCTCCCACCACGCAGACGCAGACCGGATCGCTGGCGCCGGCGCTGAGGCTGGCGGAGCTCGGCCTGGTGTACGCGAGTCATTCTCCAGGCTATACCATCGAGGAGCTCCGGGACGCTATCATCAGGATATGGCGCGACGAGGAAAAAGGATATTTCTCCGAGGCCAGGTTCAAGCCAGGTGCCCCGCCGATCTACACCATGTTGACGGCTGAGGAGGCTAAAAATCTAATGGGGTCTGAGCCGGACCCGTCGCTCATCGCCATGGTATTTGAGCGCAAGGAGCCGGTGGACGCGTAGATAAGGAGGTAGAGAGCCCATGTTGATGAACTATGTCCCCCTAGAAAAAGACGTCCCCACCCGGATGCACTTCAGCGACCATTATTTCGTAGAGAGGGAGGTATGGGATGAGAGGCTCCAGAAATTTAAGATGATACGGTCCCTGATCTTCTGGGTGGACGAACTAGACGGAGAGCCATCAGCCAGGACCTTCTCCGTCTTGTCAGAGGCCCTGGCCAATATACTGAGACCCTATCTCCCTAACCATACTTATACGGAGTATGATTTCACGATCACAAAGGTGGGGGAAGGCTTCGCGACGAGATATCAGGTTCAACCAATAATAAAATCCTGACCATCACCGCGCGTTAAATTTTGCCGGCAAAATTACCGCTTTGATTTCATGGCCATCCCCGGTCGAGCTGGCAAAAAAGTCATTCTCTCCCTCGAGGGAGAGATGAAAATTGGGAAGCCGAAATTTCATGGGGGGGCGGGGCTTGTTGCGGGACACCATGTGCTACAAAGTGATGCATAGTGATGCATAGTGATGCATAGTGATGCTTTAACCATTAGGCCGGCGGTTGCTCGTCTGACTTGTCGGTTGGCGCTGCCGCCGCGGCCTGGACCTTTTGATGCTGGCGCCATACCACGCCGAAGCAATCCGGACAGAGCATCACCGGCTTGAGGTACCTGGCCTCCATCTCGCGGCGGCAGCCCTCACAGTGGTATGTCGGAGTAACCGGGGCCGGCGGTGGCGGAGCCTCTCCTGGAAGATGCTCCATCATCTTGAGTGTTTCGTCCACCAGCTCCTTGAGCTCCTTCACCGTGTACCGCCAGATCTGCGTCTGGGCACAGAGCTGATCCTGCTGCTCCGGGACGGGGAGTCTTGAGATCTCAAAAGCGGCGCCCACGCCGATGATCTCCTGGTCCAGGAGCTCCATGATGCTGGGCCGGGCCTGGGAGATCTTGATCAGCTTCTCTATATAGTCCCGGGAGAAACCAGTTTTCTCCTTGATGGCGTCCGGGTCCATCTGGTACTCATCCCAAAGGGCCCCAATCACCTTCACCATCTCGGAGGCCTTGGTTTTTCCCCTGGTCCGATTGAGGACCAGGTTCATGAGCAGGCTGTCCTTCTCCTCCCCCTCGTAGACCACGGCGTCGACCGAGGACTCGCCGGCAGCGATCTTCTCCTGGAGGCGGTGCTGGCCGTCCACTAGGCGATATCCCTCCGGAGTCTGGACCACAACGATGGGCTGGATCATGCCCATGGCCGCCATGGTCTCCTTGAGGAGCTGCTGGAGCTCCTCGTCATAGACGGCTGTTACCCGGGTTTCCGGGACCGCGATCTCGTTGATCAACACTTTTTTGGTCTTCATTGGCTGCCTCCTTGTATGCTTTCTGGGCCCGAGCTATTGCGTCCAGGTAGGCGTTCCAGGCCTGTGCCAGCTCCCCCTCATGGGCGATGCGGGCCCTGTATACTGCCTCCTGGTAGGCCCTCTGGGCCTCCATCATAGCCTCCTGGTATACTTTCACGGCCTGGTCACTCATATCCATCCTACAACGGCTTAACGAGTAGTATTACCGGGTTATCCTTCAGGGCCGCCAGCTCCTCCTCGGTGGCCTCCTCAATGTCCACGCTGATGTTATCCACGGTCCCGAGTATTTTACCATCGATCACCACTTCGCGGGGACTCAGATCGACCTTGACGTCTCTGATAACGGTCATTGTTTCACTCCCTCCATCTCCTCGAGCTCCTGCAAAAGTTTTTTGACCCGGCCTGGAACCGCCCTCGAGGGCGGCGAGTAGGTCCAGGTCCGCTTGTTGAAGTGACGGGAGCGAGTCATGCGCTGGACGAGCTCCCGGGTGATCTCGTTGTGTCTAGTTGTGTCTAGTTGTGTCTTATTCCGTCCCATAGCGTCAATTTCACCCCAGCCCTCCCTATTCGCTTAATTGGAGCTGACCCGGTACCTGATCCTGGGAAAAATTGAGGTCCATCACCGCCTGGCTGGAGCCGATGGCAGCATAGAGGGGAGCTCCCTGCTGCTGGAGGTTGATGAGCCTGGCCACGGCCGCAGGGGGGATCTTGCCGGTGAACTGGAGGGTAGTCAATAGCCCTGCGTCTCCCTCGACCCTGGTTTTGGTAACCAATCCGGTAATTTCGCCGACCAATATCTCCACTTTCATGCGTCTGCCCTCCCTTTTTTTACTCCATGGGAAGCGAGTGCTGTAAATTCCCGCCTCTCCTCCTGTATACGACTATCCAGCTACGGACCGTGCGCTCTATCTCGTCGTTGCTAGCTGCGTTGGCATACCACACTTCCAGGACCTCCTCTCCCTTTTTCAGATACACGAAGTCCTTATCCTCCTCGAGGTAGAGGCCCAGGGCCTCCGCTAACTTATCCAGGATATCAGCTAGCCTCATTCTTCCTCCAGGAGCTCGATGGTCTGGTCCAGGTGCCGCGGTAGCACGTCGGTGTAGATCGCGGTGGTCTTGATGCTCGCATGGCCCATTAGCTTCTGGACCTTGGGGAGCTCTGCTCCCCTTTCGATCAGCCAGGTGGCGAAACAATGCCGGAGCTTGTGGGGGCTGATATCATCCAACCCGGCTTTCAGGCCGTAGCCCTTGACCATGGCGCCGAGCCAAGGCTTTCCGATGGGGAATAGCCGATCGGAGGGCGCCAGGTTGCGCTTATGTATGTAAGTCTCCAGCTCCCGCCTCAGCTCCCTGGTGAGCCTGATCACCCGGTCCTTTTTTTCCTTGCCCTGGCGGACGAAAAGGTAACCTTCCCGGATATCGCGGCTCCGGAGAGCCAGGAGCTCCGCGCTCCGCACTCCGGTAAAGGCCAGGGTCTTGATAATCAGCGCGTCCCGGTCCTTTTGCCTCCCCCGTCGCTCCTTCTGGCGGGCGATCACGTCGAGTATTCGTCGTATGTCGTCCCTGCTGTGGTAGCTGGGAAGGGTCTCCGGGGGCTTCATCTTGAGCTCGAGGGTCATGTCCATGTGTCGGAGATAGATCCGCAGTATGAAGTAGTAGCTGCGGATGGTGTTGCTCTTGTATCCCTTCCCCCTGAGCTCGGCCAGGAATATCTGGGCCAGCCTGGGCGACGGGTCCTGATCCCCGAGCCAGCGGTGGAATAAGAGGACCCTCTCACGATGTAAGGATATGGTGGCGAGCTCGAGTTGCTTCAGCTCCAGCTCGTAGATGTAGTCTCTGACACTGACCACCGCGTTAATTTTTTCCGCGGTGCGCATTACTCCCCACCACCCCTATTAGTACGTACCAATAATACTATAACTACCAGGGTATATATATAGTATAGAGGTAATAGTAATAAAGTCCTGCATTTCACGCGATTTTGGACCGGCGTTTTTGGGGGCCGGTGGCGGCTCCCGGGGACAGCCTTTGAACGCAAAACACCATACAAATCCAGCGATTGGTATAGCCATGGGCACCATGGTGATGCAGAATATAATAATGTAGCCCTTCATGTTGTGCTGTGGCACGATTGTGACTCAGCTACCTCACTACAAAGCGGCAAAGAGGTGCCGGTGCTATGTTTATCACAGGCATTACAGCACCAAGCTTATATGATGCCCTACCAGCAGCTCCCTTGCTTCCAGATACTGAACCAGGTAGATAAGCAAAATTTGGGCAATCTATTGAATGCCGCCGGTGAAGAAAGGTTTAAGCGGAAGGCGATGTATTTTCAAGCAAAGTTGAAGCAAGAGGAGGTAGGGCAGGTGCTTTTTCAAGGCGTGATGAGGGCTTTGGGTTATGCCAAAAACACAAGGCCCTTTGAAGAACTTGCCTGTAGAGTGCCCCTAAATTTCATACAATCCAGAGAGGGCTTAGCCCTGAAGCAAGCCTTATTGTTAGGCTCAGCTGGGCTATTACCTTCTCAAAGATGGCATGGGAAGTTTGCAAAGGAAAAAGAAGTCCAGGAATTAGAGCAAATATGGCAGTCAGAGGGTAAAAAGGTTAAGACTATGAGGGAAGGTGATTGGAACCTCTCTCACATATATCCTAACAATTATCCGGTGCGACGCATTGTCGCCCAAAGCTATCTTCTTGAGCGTTACTGTAAAGGAAAATTGACAGCAGGGATATTTCACCTGGTGGAAGAAGCACCTCTGCCCCTGGGGCACCACGTGCTGGAGAACGGTTTGATTGTGACTGGCGATGGTTACTGGGAGGACCATTTCGATTTTGACGCCAGAAGTAAAACAAGGATATCGGCTCTCTTGGGACATGGCAAAGCAGGTGAAATTATAGTGAACGTGGTATTGCCATTTGCTTTCTCCTGGGGGAAAATGGCCAGTGAGCCGAAACTAGTTAAAAAGGCTATCGAACTTTATAATCATTATCCCAAGCTAGCTGAGAACGAGATAACGCGCCACATGGCAAAGCAGCTTTCCCTTGAAGCCTCTTATGACTTTACTGCCTGTCATCAACAAGGGCTGATTCACGTCTTTAGAAACTACTGTCGCGAGGGAAGATGCTCACAGTGTCCTCTGGTTAGTTAACCAATACTAAGGCGCATGCTCAAAAATCGTCGACCCAGCCGACAACATCGGAACCTACGTTCCTGTAGTTGAGGGCAAAGCCTTTATTGAGAACCATGTCGGATGTGGTAATGTCGTTAAGGTCGTCTATCGATTTCTGTCCCTCGTTTATCTCCCCCTCGATTGACTTTTTGAGAGAGGCAAACTCGTCTTGGTGACTTTTTACTTCCATTTTCAATTCTTTACCCTCTCGATTGGCTATCACCTTCAGTGTTACAACCTTAATAAAAGTTCCATAGCTTGTCTATGGCCAAAAAGTCCTGCACCTCCGCGTCAGAGTTTCTTGCTACAGCCCAGAAGTCCAAAGGAGAGTGAATTCCGGCTCTTGCTCTATAAACAAAACGAATTTAATTAAAAAAAGTTAACTGCTAAATAGTCCTAGTGCCAAAAACTTCAAAACTGTGGTTTGATTACTTACCCCGAATTTATCGCTAGCATTTCTGGGGCCTCGTGATGAAAATAGGTCAATAGGTTAACCAAGGCGAAGGCTGGATACTACATCCATGTCCTAACCGCTTATCTGGCCAGCCCGTAAATGATAGTAGCCACAAGCAGCCACTATAGCAGCACTATCAGTACATAAGTGGGTAGGGGATGGGAGTCAGCCAACCGCTGTTGATTCATGCCCTTTACTTTGATAACATTTAATGCCGCTAGGGTCAATTAATGGCAAACTGCAGAGGAAATTATGAGTGCACCAAATCCAGATAATGTTATCCCGAGCAGAGATACTGTCCCGGCAGCTATCAACTCGTTAATTACTGACTTGGGCAGTAAGGATGGCTCAGTGCGTATTAAAGCACGCCAGTCTCTGGTGGGTATTGGGGATCCAGCCGTGGCTCCTTTAGTCAAGGCATTGTCAGACCCAAACGAGTTGGTGCGGGGGGAGGCAGCCAAAGCGCTGGACGAGATTAATGTGGCCTGGGGTAGTCACGCTGATTCGGCGACCGTGAGTGCCCTACTCACTGACCTGAGCAGCAAAGATGGACTAGTCCGTGTGAGAGCACGTAACGCTTTAGTGGCTATCGGGGAACAGGCCGTAGGCCCTTTAGTCAAAGCACTGGCACATCGGAATCAATGGGTGCGCTGGGAGGCAGCTAAGACACTGGGGCAGATTAGCGACCCGACGGCAGCGGAAGCGCTAGTGAGAGCCCTGGAAGATGAGATGTTTGACGTCCGCTGGCTGGCCGCCGAAGGATTAATCACTTTAGGACGCGGGACTTTGCTACCTTTGCTACATGCACTGGTTGAGCGTTCCGATTCGGAGTGGCTGCGGGAGGGGGCACACCATGTATTTTATGACCTTGTCAAAGGCAGACCTGACCTTAAGGACATACTGCAACCGGTATTGGTTACACTGGAGAACGTCGATCCATCTCTGGAGGTGCCCTTTGCAGCGGAGACTGCTCTTAATACGCTGACAAGAGGAGAGGGTTAGCTTGACCGTGAGTTGAATTGGAAGCACCTTTACTGTCTTCCACGAGCAGTATAGCTTGCGTAAGCACATATCCAACACAGCTCAGTAAGAATGATATACTAGTGAGTCAAGCGCGCATAGCTTCATTTCCTGGCTTCTTTAACCAAGAACCCTGTGTGTTGCTCACCGAAGATTCTATACGCCAGAAGTTTCACCCAATCTTGAATAAGGAACAAGACGAGACAGTAACCCCAGACGAACCCGGCTAAAGTCCAGCTCAAAGGAGCCATAAGCAGTCCATAGACGGCAATGAACGTAGCCGCCAGTTGTGCGCCAATGGTCGCTGCCAGAAGGAGCGGTGCGGGATTGATAGACCAGAAGGGTCCACGGGTGCGGGCAGAAATTAAGGTCAGTATCCCGCCCACAGCGAGGTTCAAGTATACCAACGTTCGAAGCGTGTCATTGCTGAGATGGAAGACAACATCACCCAGATAGAAGATGCCGAAGGAACGAATCACGGCGTATATGCCCAGCACAGTGGCCACTCCCAGCACTATGCGCATGTTCCAGGTTTGGGGCTCGTTACGGTAACGGACCTTGTCATAGGCAATGGACAGGATGGCGCCATCGTTGAGTATGGCTATCATCACGATCATGGTCGCCGTTACCGGGTAAAACTTGAAGAGTAGTATGGCCAGGGTCAAGAATCCCAGGAGAGCGATTGTCTCAGAGATTCGGTAGATTGCGTAGTTTGTCATACGCTGAAAGATTTTTCGGCTCTCCTTGATGGCGTCAATAATCGCGGAGAGGCCGGGGAGCATCAGTACAATGCTGGCTGCTGCCCGGGCAGCGTCGGTAGCGCCAGCGACAGCAATACCAGCATCAGCTTTCTTCAACGCCGGCGCATCATTCACCCCATCGCCAGTCATACCCACAATGTGGCCTCGCTGCTGTAGAACATCGACTATGTGGTACTTATGCTCGGGGAAGACCTGGGCAAAACCATCGGCTTGCTCGATAGTATCCGCCAGCCGGCCCGTCTCATGGTGCTTGGTATCGCCAAAGATACTGGCATCCATGATATCTGTGCCCAGCTCTAGCTGGCGTGCGATCTCCTTGGCTATGGCAACCTGGTCCCCGGTGACCATCTTCACTTTGAGCCCCATCTCCTTGGCAGTGTCAATGGTGGTCTTGGAATCTTCTCGCAGCGGGTCGTAGAGAGGGATTATGCCTCGAAACTGCCACTGGTCTTGCTCGTTGGTGCGTGCCACTCCCAGGGAACGAAAGCCACGGGCGGCGAATTCGTTCACCGCTTTATCAACCTGAGACTGTATTTTAGTCGCATTGGGGTCAAGCCCTAGAATGACCTGGGGGGCGCCCTTGGTTACCTTGAAATCGTGTCCATCCGAGCCTTTTACCTCAGCTTCTGTACGTTTGTGAATGGGGTCAAAAGGCTGAAAGCGTATTACCTGGTACGATTTCAGCTTTTGCTCATCCTTGACTCCGCTCAATACGGCGAGGTCAATTGGGTCCTGGTCCTCAGCCCGGGAAGCCAGTGCTGCACTCAGTATCACTTGCTCCGGAGTGGAATCGCCTGCAGTAAAAGGGTATCCCGGGGTCAATTTGCTCTGGGTCAGTGTGCCTGTCTTGTCTGAACAGAGCACATCAATGCCAGCCACCTCCTCTATGGAAGACAGCTTGGTAACGATTGCCTGCTTCAGAGCTAGTACCTTGGCCCCCAAAGCCATGGTGACCGACAACACCGCAGGCATGGCCACGGGAACGGCGGCAATGGTCAAAACCAGCGCGAACTGCAGGACGACGAGTACAGGGTCATGCCGGTGAAATGCCACTCCAATAATCAGAATAGCCAGGACCACCGCGATGATGAGCAAGTAATCGGCGATCTTCAGAACGGCACGCTGCAAATGGCTGCGGGTTTCGGCTGACCCGACCAGTTCAGCGGTCTTGCCATAGTACGACCCTTTACCTGTAGCGTAGACCGCGGCATCAATTTCGCCTTGCCTCAGGATAGAGCCTGAGTAGACAGCGTCGCCCGGCTTATGCTCCACAGGCAGGGATTCGCCAGTAAGTGCAGACTGGTCCACCTGCACAGGATCCCCTTCCAGTAACTTGGCATCTGCCGGTATGATATTACCGATACGGAGACGAATGATATCACCCGGTACCAACTCTCGTGCAGGTATCGTGGACCATTTACCATCCCGCTTGACATTAGCCTGGACGGCGAGCTTTTGCTTGAGCGCGGCAATGGCACTGCCTGCCTGATGTTCTTCCCGGAAGCCCACGACGGCGTTCATTACCAGCAATGCCAGGATGACGCCGAGGTCGCCCCAGTGACGCAGCACTCCTGACAGGATTGCTGCCACTATGATCATCCCAGGGATAGGCCCCCAAAAATAGGACAGGAACTTCAGTACCGGATTGACTTTCTTTTCGGGGAGCTCGTTATAGCCATAGTGGTCCAAGCGGCGGTGTGCTTCGGCCTGGCTGAGGCCATCTGAAGAAGTGGCCAGACGGGATAGTAGCTCTGCCACAGGTAAATCTACAGGTTGCACCTCTGCTGATTTGAACGCCTCGGCTCTCAATTCAGATTCTCCCCGTTTCCTACCTGATAAGTCCTCCATGCCCTCCTTCCTTCCTCGTTTCCTGGACGCCTACTTAGAAGAAGTAAGCCTGTTTTTGAAAACGCCAAGTGCTGGACACAAAACTAACAAAGAGACCACCTACTGTCAAGGTCAATTTATCTATGAAGCCCTTTGATTCTTTATTCATCAATACTCATTGTATCGCTTAATCTAAAATCTGCCTCAAAAGAGTTGAGGAGGTCAAGGTACTGTTCCAAGTAGCGCGTCAGTAGAAAGTTCAGTCTTACCGTTTCCCTAGCTTTTTGCCCCAGTTGCTCCCGCAGTTCCTTGTCTTTGACCAACTGGACAATTCTCTCTGCTGCCTGTTCTATGGAAGAAACCAGGAAACCGTTAACGCCATCCTCAATCTGGTAGCGAATGCCACCAGTGTTCCCCCCGATGACCGGAGTTCCTTTCCACATAGCCTCGGCAACCGTCAGGCCGAAGCCCTCGCGAATTGATTTCTGCAGGACGACAGCTGCCCGGCGCTGAAGGGCGTTCACCAACGCCCCATCCTGACGGCTCAGGATGATGATGCGTTCCTCCCGACTGTCAAGAAGTGATTGGTACACCTCTGCGCCTTCAGGGTCATCAGTAGCCACGTTGCCCAGAAGCACCAGGGTGCAATTCACTTCCTTTTTCGCCAGTCTAAAGGCTTGGATGACGCCCTCTGGGTCCTTCCAGCGGTCAAAACGCGATATTTGTACTACCAGCGGAAGGTCGGTGGGGATATTATAGTAATTGAGGCGCTCGTCTATTTCTTTCTGGCCCAGTTCCCGGTTGGTTATGCTGAAAGGGTCTATGGCTGGCATGAAGAACAGCTGTGGTGTCTTAATATCCTGTTTATAGTCTCTGCTGCTGAGTATAACCGCATCGTACTTCTCTATGAACGGGACCAGATAGTTCCAAAGTTCCTGGTTCGGGCGAGACAGGTCGATATGACAGCGCCAGACCCAGGGACAATCTTTCCTGTAGTGATTGATAATGGGAAGTGGTTGGGGATCGTGAACAATAACCACATCATGGTCCAGGTGGTTGCGAATGGCATTCTCATAGATTACTTGCTCGTAGATCTGCATTTTCCTGTCGCTAAGATTAATCTTGCCGCCCTGCAAGGCATTATGAATCTTTTTAGTTATGCTGAAGAAATCGGGAGGCCCATGAACTACCCGCCAACCGGTCTTTATACCCAGGCCGTTCATCAAAAGCGTCAACGAGGACAGAAGCTGTGACACACCGCCACCGTAATAGGTCGAATTCACATTAACCACGTGCAAGTCCTGAATCTGCCTAGCCTTTTTTCTAATGCGCTCAATCGTCTCTGTTCCCACGAACCGCTCATAGTCCTTGAGGCGGGCTATTCTAGGGTGCTGCATGATTATTTACCTCCTTTCACAGCTATGAGTGTCTATTCGGCCTTCTGTTCGCGCATGAACTGTGCCGTTTCCCCTGGCAAAGCAGTATTGATGTTAATGCCGGAGCCGATCTCGAATCATGCCACTTCAGTGAGGCAGGGAATTACCCCCCTGGAACAGGCACTTTTATTTGGTATTATAATTGACTGATATCAGTATGCCAACACCAATCATCCCTTCAGAGTCACAGCTATGCACGCTTACCAGTTCATCTCTGTTTTGGGACAGGCTAAAACTGAACAACTAGGATGACATTTTCACTGTGCAATAAGAGGCCAGAGTTTCCCAAGAACGTAACTATTCTAGAGTTAAGCCCGCGTTATCGGCGAGGTAATTGGTCAGAACTGCTTGGTGGTCCATCCTCAGCTTGCTATCGGTGAATTGCTGTTTAGGTATATATGCCTTCTAGTCAACCAAAACTGAGGCTGGGCACTACATCCAAGTCATAACCACTTATCTTGCCAGCCTGCAAATGATAATAGCCACAAGCAGCCACCATAGCAGCATTGTCAGTACATAAGTGGGAAGGGGGAATAATAACAGGGATTGGCGACTTGGCGAGGAAATGCTGGGTTAACATCTTATTGGCTGCCACTCCACCGCTGAGTAAAATTTGTTCCACCTCTAATTGCTTTGCTGCCTCAATTGTTTTGGCAACTAAGACATCGACTATGGCCAACTGGAAGCTTGCTGCGGCATCGGCTACTGAAATTTCTCCTTTGTGAACTAGATGCCACAAAGCAGTTTTTAGACCACTAAAGCTGAAATCATGGCTATCTTTGAGCCATGCCCGTGGGAGGGGTAAGCAAGGGCTCCCACAGAGGGCTGCCTTTTCAATAGCTGGACCGCCGGGGTAGCCCAAGCCCAATATTCTGGCTGCTTTGTCAAAGGCTTCGCCAGCAGCATCATCGCGAGTTCGTCCCAGTTTCTCAAATTGTCCGTGTCCCGTCATCAATACTAGATCGCTATGTCCACCAGACACAATCAGGCAGAGGCAGGGAAAATTCACCTTACCCATTTCACCAGATGAGGAGGGGGAAGAATTCAGCCAATTAGCATATATATGTGCCTCAAGATGGTTAACCCCGGCAATAGGCAATTTTTGGGCCAAGGCAATTGCCTTGGCCACGTTAACGCCTACCAACAAGGACCCAGCCAACCCTGGGCCAAAAGTCACAGCAATACCATTGATATCCTGCCAGGTGGCTTTGGTCATTGCCTCGTTAATAACCGGCATCATAGTGAGGAGATGCTGCCTTGAGGCGACTTCAGGAACCACGCCGCCATAGCGAGCATGAATGTCTATTTGTGAAGCTACAACATTGGAGATGATTCCGCCGCCGTTCTCCACTATGGCAGCGGCAGTTTCATCACAGGAAGTTTCAATACCTAAGATTTTCGTTTTCGTTCCCATGCACATTCGCCACTATCTTAGCATAACCCTTAACAATGTCTTGACGACGCAACATTCCTAGAAGCCGGGTAGGATCTTCCCTGCTTACAACAGGAATTCGCGGGATTTCGCTAGTTCCCATACCTAGATGCTCTACCAGTTCACTTAAAAGCTGATCGGGATAAGCTGTAATCAATTCCTTGGTAGCAATATCTGCCACAGTAAGCTGACTAATGTCGCCTCTAATCCTGGATTCAACATCATTCAAAGTAACCATACCATAAAGGCGGCCATCTTCATCAACCACAGGAAGTCCATGATGACCGCTCCTGTTAAGCTTTTGTATAAGTTGAGGGATACTCATTTCAGGTGATACGGTAGGTGGATTGCGTGTCATCACCTGTGCTACCGTTACACCCCTCAAAAACTCGGTTTCTTCAACTGGTTGCATGCTTATACCACGTCGTGTTAGCTTAAGGGTATATATTGTGTCACGACTGAGAACGCGTGCAAGTAAAGTACTGGTCACTACTGCCAGCAACAAAGGTAAGATGATAGCATAATCTCTGGTCATTTCGAAAAGAATAAGAAAGGACGTAATCGGTGCTCGTGTAGCTCCAGCGAAAAGTGCCGCCATGCCTACCAGGGCATAAGCGCCCGAAGGCGCAACTGTGCCAGGCAAAAATCTATAAGCTATTTCCCCGAAGAGCCCACCAAGCATGGCCCCTATAAATAGACTAGGGGCAAAAATGCCACCGCTACCGCCACTTCCCAAGGTAAACGAGGTAGCTAGTATTTTCAGAAACAATAATGTCACCAAAGTGAGGAGTGTGATATTGCCCAAGAGGACTTGCTGTACCCCATCATAACCAACTCCGAAAAGATAAGGGTTGTAGAAGCCAATGAGTCCAATGGCAAGTCCGCCCAAAGCCGGCTTAAGATATTCAGGTAACTTTAAGGCATCAAATCCATCCTCTATCTTATAGAGGGAGCGGATAAAAAGGGCGGCAATAAGAGCACAGAGCACACCTAACAAGATATACAGGGGCAACTCACCGTAGTTATTCATGGAATATTCCATAGGGAGCTCAAATGCTCGGAAATCACCCAGGAAAATATTTGCGATGAGGTCGGCTACCACTGCACTGATAACCACGAAGCCAAGTCGCGGGCTGATAACCCTGCCAAGGATAACCTCCAGAGCAAAAAATACACCGCCTATGGGAGCATTAAACGTAGCTGAAATGCCAGCTGCTGCCCCACATGCTACCAAGGTATTTCCCAGATTGTACGGCAGTCGGAAGAACTGTGCTACACTGGAGCCAATGCTGGAACCAATCTGTACAATGGGGCCTTCCCTTCCCACAGAACCGCCGCTGCCAATACAAATCGACGAGGCCAATGCTTTGATTGCCGACACCCTAGGACGGATGCGCCCACCTTTGGCCCAGACAGCTTCCATGACCTCAGGTACACCATGTCCTTTTGTCTCCCCAGTTCTGGTAAAGTAAATGATACAGCCAACGATGAGCCCACCTATCGCTGGAACCAGGATAACATAATATTGACCAAGAAAGCCCAGCATATCCCCCATTCCACCAAAGAATATCTGGTGAAATAAGTTGATAAGCCATCTAAAGCCGATAGCAGCAAACCCACCACCCACCCCAACTATGGTACTGAGGATAACGCCAGAAAGGAAGATACGACTACGTAAGTAACCCCCCAGCGAAATTAATTTGCTGCTAAGGGAATCCCTACGATCTTTCACTTCGTATATTATGTCTTGGTAGCCTTGGATAGGTAATAAAACGAAGGGAAGCTACCTGTCTTGATTTGGCGGGAAACTTGCAGTAAAGTTCTTCCATGCAGATATGCCTGTATTTTACTTCAAAAGACGTGCTGAAGCAAGCGGTAGCGTCTTTCCTTATCCTGGTCAATAGATAAGCGTAGATTTGTAGTTTCAGGCAACTTGGTTATGACTTCCATTGTTCTCGCTGGCGGCAAAAGTTCAAGGCTTGGCCGGAACAAAGCTTTTCAGGCTATTGGCAGTAAGAGTCTTATCCAGTGGATAGTTGACCGCCTTGCCACCCTAAGCACAGAAATCATTATAGCGACTGCTCATGGCGAAACGATTCCGTGCTCTTTATCTACAGAGATAAGAATCGCAGCCGATGTTTATCCTGGAAAAGGTCCACTTGTTGGTATCTACTCAGGTTTAATGGCTTCATCCAGTCCACGTGCCATCGTTGTTGGCTGTGATATGCCGTTTCTAAGCGTTGACTTGCTTAACTATATGTCCCAAATCTCTTCAACCTTCGATGTTGTCGTTCCCTGGACAAGAGAGAAGGTAGAACCGCTATGTGCAGTTTATTCTAAGAACTGTTTAGCTTCCATCCACAACTTACTAGAGCGCGACGAACTGAGGCTCAGCGAGCTTCTTAATATGGTCAAGGTGAGGTACATTGAGGAAGATGAGATAATAAGATTTGACCCGGAGCACTTGAGCTTTTTCAATGTAAATACCCAGGCTGACCTAGCCAGGGCAACAAAGCTAGCAGCCGACAGGGGATGGCTGCCCAAGTAGAAGTTGAATTACTATCTTGCCACCACATTCACCACCTGAATCTAGCTCAATCAGGCGTTCAACAAGTCTCCCTGTTGTAAGCCCGACATAGCTCTACCATTTCTCTTGAGACAATCGCAATATAAGCCAGGTCTTAAGGCGTTCATCGAGCTTGCCCAGCCAAGATTCTATCCTGCGTATGTCTCCGCTCATCAGCGCAGCTTTTTCCTCTGCCGTCAGGTCATACTCTTTTAGAGCCTCGGCAGGATTTTCCGCCAGTCGGGCCAGGAAGGCGTTATCTTGGGCGGCTCTATCAAGAACTGCCAATACAGTATTCACTGCGGAGATCTTGTACTCAGGAATCTTAGCCACTGGGTCAAGAGCATCACTGGTGAGGATATTCGCCGCCGCCTCATGCCAGTGGAAGGGCATAAAGACTACCCCAGGAGGTAATTCTTCCGTAATGTGCAATCGCGCTTCCACCCGACCTCTTTTTGAAGCAACTACCACTGAATCGCCCTCAATAAGCCCGAGCTTTGTGGCATCGCTGGGGCTCATTTCAACTACCCCATTGGGATTAAGTTCACTGAGTACATTGGAGCGCCGACTCATCGTGCCGGTATGCCAGTGCTCTAGCACCCGCCCTGTGGTGAGAACCAACGGGTAGCCTTTGGATATCGATTCTGCCGGTGGGATGTAATCTACAGCATGGAACTTACCGCGTCCACGGGCAAAACCGTCCTGATAAAGAAAGCTGGTACCTGGGTGTGAGATATCTGGGCAGGGCCACTGCAAACCGTCGCTGTCGAGGCGGTCGAAGCGGACACCACCATAAATAGGAGTCAGGGAGGCAATTTCTTCCGTAATCTGGCTAGCACTCTGACAGCCCAACGGCTGTCCCATCATCTCTGCCAGGGCAGAGATGATTTCCCAGTCAGGCTTTGCCTCCCCAGGTGGCAGGACTGCTTGCCTTACTCTTTGAATCCGCCTCTCAGTATTTGTAAAGGTTCCATCCTTTTCTGCGAAGGCAGCAGCGGGGAAAACAACATCAGCTAGCCAAGCGGTCTCGGAGAGAAAGATATCCTGAACTACCAGGAATTCAAGTTTCTCCAGCGCCTGCTTGGTATGCTCAAGGTGAGGTTCACTTAACATAGGATTCTCACCCATAACATAGAGTCCTTTAACGTCTCCACCAAGTATAGCGTTGGCTACCTCGGTAACCGTCACCCCGGGATGGTCACTCAATTCAGCTCCCCAAGCAGTTTCGAATTTCATTCTCACAGCGGGGTCATCAACCCTTTGATAGCCAGGATAGACGTTAGGGAGTGCCCCCATATCACAAGCACCCTGGACATTGTTTTGACCCCGAAGAGGACTGAATCCCGTGCCCTCCTTGCCAAGATTGCCAGTCAGTAGCAGCAGGTTTGCCACGCTTTTCACATTGTCTGTGCCCGTGGTGTGCTGGGTTATTCCCATCCCATAGAGGATACAAGCACTTTTCGCCTCACCGAACACGTGTGCCGCTGCCTCTAAGTCAGCCTGGGTAACCCCGGTTATCGCCTCGACTACTTCAGGAGTAAATCTCTCCACGAGTTGACGCATATCCTCAAAACCTTCAGTGCGCTCTCGGATAAACTCCTTATCCTCAAGGCCATCTATGATAATCACGTGCATCAACCCATTGATAAGGGCAACATCTGTACCGGGTTTGTGGGGAAGCCTGACAGTGGCATATTCGCCAAGTTCGATGGAACGAGGGTCAGCCACAATAAGCTTTGCCCCATCAAACTTGACTCTCCTCTTAATTATTGCGCCAATAACAGGATGACATTCCGTAGTGTTGGATCCGATGACGAAGAAAAGTTCTGTTTTCTCAAAATCCGAATAAGAATTGCTCATCGCTCCTTGGCCGAAAGCAGCAATGCCGCCGACTACTGTAGAGGCGTGGCATAGCCGTGCACAATGGTCAATGTTGTTAGTTCCTATCACAGCACGCACGAATTTCTGCATGACATAGTTATCTTCATTGGTGCACTTAGCTGAACTCAAGGCAGCAATGCTATCTGCTCCATGGTCTTGCTTGAGTTCAAGGAGCTTACTTGCTGCCATCTCAAGAGCCTCTTCCCAGGTAGCTTTGCGGAAGATTTCTTGCACTCGTCCATTGTGACTTGCTTGTCGGGCAATGTCTGGTAGGCGGATGAGGGGTGTCGTTAGCCTTTCGGGATGGTTAATAAAATCATATCCCCAGCGTCCTTTAACGCACAGGCTGCCTTTGTTAGCCGGTCCTTCAGAGTCACCGCGCACTGAAACAATCTTATTATCTCGAACACCCAAATAGAGAGAGCAACCAACTCCACAATAGGGACAAACGGTTTTAACTTCTTCGGCAGGTGGTTTTTCCCATTTAGGCACCAATGCTCCAGTAGGACATCGCATAACACATTCACCACAGGACTTACAAATAGACTCGACAATTGGTTTATCACCGAAGGTGGCTACCTTTGCTGAGTAGCCTCGGAAGGCCAAGTCAATAGCACCAATGACAGCTATTTCGTGGCAAGCTCTCACACACTTACCACAGAGGATGCACTTATTCGGGTCACGAATAAACGCTGGATGGCTTTTATCCATAGGAAGCACTTGGGTGCTTTTTCGCAGTCGGTCAATATGCTCCTGTTCTATGCCCAGATATCGGGAAATTTTAAGTAGCTCACAGTCTTCGTTTTTAGCACAGGTAAGACAGTCGCCGTGATGATTAGCAATGATAAGCTCCATAGTGATACGGCGCGATTGATTTACCCTTGGCGTCTCGGTGTGCACCACCATACCATCAGTTACTGGTGTAGTACACGAGCTAACCAAGCCACGCATTCCATCAATCTCAACCACGCAGAGGCGACAACCTCCATAGGGCTTGAGGTCAGGGTCATAACACAGTGTGGGGATATAGATTCCAGCATTGAGTGCCGCCTCAAGCACAGTGACTCCCCTTTTCGCTATGATCTCGCGATTATTGATGGTCAGCTTTATGGTATCCACTTTCCTTTCCTCTACTTCGGTTGGAGCGACTATACTCATCTTTGCCTCCTATTTACTAATCTTCTTCCAGGTCGCATCTCAAGCACCGCTTTGCTTCCTCGACTGCTTTCTCTTTGCTAAGGCTAAGCTCGACCTTGGTAAAGCCACAAAGTCGGTCGTTTAGGGGCAGGGTCGGTATTAGAATGCGGTGCTTTTCTTTCTCCTCAAACTCAGGCAATGCCTCTAGTTCTTCAGACGCTGCTAGCACTTCATCTATAGTGCCACTACCACCCAAATATTTATCTATGGAGATCGCTGTTTGCCTTCCGGCAGCGATAGCTTCAATAACTGTAGCTGGTCCAGTCACCGCATCACCACCAGCAAAAACCCCTTCTTTAGCTGTAGTCAAGGTATCAGGGTCAACCTGGAAAACTTTCCCTCTTCCCATAGGAAGTCCAAATTTGTCTGACGCCTCCGGCACTTGACCGATGGCAGTAATAATGGTGTCAAAAAGCGATCTGAATTCACTGCCATTGACAGGCACTGGACGCCTTCTGCCACTGTTATCTGCTACTCCCAGCTCCATACGAATACATGTAAGCTCTAACGCAGCATTCTTTCTCTCTATTCTAGTTGGGGCAGCAAGGAACTCTATCTTTACCCCTTCAAGCAACGCCTCCTCTATCTCCTCTTCACTTGCTGGCATCTCAGTCCTAGTGCGGCGATAGATAATCGTTACCTCCCTAGCGCCAAGACGAATTGCGCTACGAGAAGCATCTATGGCAACATTCCCTCCACCAACGACAGCCACTTTACTCCCAGCTCCAACTTTATTCCCCATGTTTATTTCCCTGAGAAAAGACACACCATCTATTACCCCAGGGCTGTCCTCGCCCTCAATTCCCAGCTTGGTTCCCTGATGAGCACCAATAGCCAGGAAAATAGCACTGTAGCCGTCTTCAAAAAGCTCATCCAGAGAACTGATTCTAGTATTTGTCCTTATATCAACCCCAGCGCTTCTTATTTCTTCAATCTCCTCATCTAACACTTCTCGAGCTAAGCGATACTCAGGAATGCCATACATCATCATGCCACCCGGCTCGGGAAATGCCTCAAAAACGGTAACAACATGCCCTCGCCTGGCTAAGTAGTAAGCCGCCGTAAGTCCTGCTGGTCCAGCTCCGACAATGGCAACTCGCTTGCCTGTATCTGGAGCGACCTTTGCTTTGGTTTTCCATACCCCGTTTCCCATTTCCGCAGCAAAGCGCTTCAGAGCTCTTATGGCAATCGCATCATCCACTTGCCCTCGCCGACACTTGAATTCACAAGGATGAGGACAGACATGCCCACAGATTGAGGGGAAGGGTATCTTTTCACGGATTACGGCTAATGCCTGGTCAAATTGCCCCAGGCCAATAAAGCGGAGATAGCGAGGAACATCCACACCAGCAGGGCAGGTATGGCTACACGGTGCTTTGACCAGTCCTTTACACACTGCAGCAGGACAGTGTAATCTCTTTATATGCTCTTCATATTCATCCCGGAAATAGCGAATACTGGTAAGCACCGGGTTAGGAGCAGTTTGCCCTAAACCACAGAGAGAACCATCTTTAACAGATTCGGCTAATTCTCGAAGCAACTCAATATCATCGAGTCTACCTCTTCCATTGGCTATATCCTCCAGTATGTCCAGCATCTGTTTAGTGCCCCAACGACATGGTATACACTTTCCACATGACTCAAGCTGAGTAAAAGAAAGAAAGAACCGCGCCATATCAACCATGCAGGTATCCTCATCCATCACTACCATACCGCCCGAGCCCATAATAGAACCCGCTGAGGCCAACGATTCATAGTCAATCGGCGAATCGAGCAAACTTGCCGGTAGGCAACCACCTGACGGGCCGCCAGTCTGCACCGCCTTGAATTTTTTGCCTCCAGGGATTCCTCCACCAATTTCAAAGATAAGTTCACGCAGGGTAATACCCATAGGAACCTCTATCAACCCAGCATTGGCAATCTTACCCGTTAAAGCAAACACCACAGTACCCTTACTCTTCTCAGTGCCAATGCTGGCATACCAGTCTGCCCCCTTGCCAAGTATCACGGGAATGCTGGCGAGGGTCTTTACATTGTTAATATTTGTCGGTTTCCCCCATAAACCTGATTGTGCTGGGAAAGGAGGTCGAGGTTGAGGCATGCCTCTTCTACCTTCAATGGAAGCCATCAATGCTGTCTCCTCGCCACAGACGAAAGCACCAGCACCTTCCTTAATATGTACTGTGAAGTTAAACCCTGAGCCGAGAATGTTTTCACCCAGAAATCCTTTTCCCTCGGCTTGCTTAATGGCGATGTGTAACCTCTTGATAGCCAAAGGATATTCGGCGCGGCAATAAATGTAACCTTCACTGGCGCCGATAGCATAAGCGGCAATAATCATCCCTTCAATAACTGTATGAGGGTCGCCTTCCATGGTGCTCCGATCCATAAATGCACCTGGATCACCTTCATCGGCATTGCAAATCACATATTTCTGTTTCCCTGGTGCCTTATAGCAGAATTCCCACTTCATTCCTGTAGGAAATCCAGCACCACCACGCCCCCGCAATCCTGACCTCTTAATTTCAGTGATAATCTGCTCAGGTGACATCTGCAACAACGCCTTTTTAAGTGCCTCGTAGCCGCCAACGGCAATGTAATCTTCGATTCTCTCGGGATTAATACGCCCGCAATTACGCAGTATTAAGCGGGTTTGTTTCTTATAGAACTTTATCTCTTGATAAGTGGGTATCGATTCATTGGTAACAGGGTCACGGAAGAAGAGGCGTTCTACCCACTTGCCTTCTTTGAGATGGGAATAGACAATCTCAGCAGCGTCTTCTGGTTTGACATGGGCATAAAAAGTACCCTCAGGTTCAACAACTACTATTGGCCCTTGCTGGCAAAAGCCATGACAGCCGGTGAAATCGACTTCGACATTGTCAAGTCCCGCTTTTATGGCTTCGCGTTCCAGTGCTGCCCGAACATCTTCTGACCTGGAAGAAGTACAGCCAGTGCCCTGGCAAACCAATATCTTACGATGCCCATCAGAACAAAGGTTGGGATCCATCATTTCTGCCTCCCAAACTGGGCAAGAACTTCAGTCGCCTTTTTAGTTGTCATCTGCCCGTAGGTCTTGTTGTTTACCACCATTGTTGGTGCTAAAGCACAGGCACCAATACATGCCACAGTTTCCAATGCATATTCGAGGTCGGAAGTGCTCTCCCCTGGCTTGATTCCCAGATTCTTTTCTACATCCCTAAGGATGCGGGCGCCACCACGAACATGACAAGCGGTGCCCCGACAAACCCTAATGATATTCCGACCCGTAGGGACAAGCTTGAACTGGGCATAGAATGTGCCCACCCCAAATACAGTGCTTTCCGGCAATTTGAGAAATCTGGCTATCCTTTTCAACGCCGGCTCTGGCAGATAGCCAAAAACCTGCTGGACCTGCTGTAATATCGGAATGAGTTCCTCCTTATCACCATGATAGGAGGATAAAATTTCGTCCAGGTGCTCTTCAATGGTCTTTTCTCGCTGCCGTCGAAGCACCTGAGTGTCTTGCTCTAACAAAGGACTCGCCATTTCATGCCTCACTACCTAATATTTCTCTTGGGACAGCCGGCACCAAAGCCAAGTAGCTAGCTCTTTATCGAGCTTGCCAACCCAGGATTCTATTTTCCCGATATCTCCACTGGCTAAAGCTGCTCTCTCCTCGCTAGTCAAAGAGTAATATTCCTTAAGAGCCTCATGTGGATCCTCGGCTAATCGCGCTAGGAATTCTGATTCGCTGGCTGCTCTCCTCAAAACAGCAAACAACTCCTCTCTCGCCGACAGCGCTTGTCCACCAACTTCTTTTGTTATTGGAAGCCTTTTGTCCATACTTACCCCCTTTTATATTTCACAAGGAGTCTAGCAATTGCCTAATTGCCTGTCATCGTCCATAAGTTGCAATTTAGCTATGTCCAGAAGGGCAGTCCGCTTGCCCTAAAGTTCATATGAGCCTATAATTGCTTAGGCAAACAGGAAAATTGAGGACAAGAGAGAAATTAACGGTCTTGATTGCTGACGACCATCCTTTGGTGCGTGAAGCCCTACATCGAACACTGGAGGGTGAGGAGGACATAGAGGTTGTGGCTGAGGCTGGTGACGGCGAGGAAGCAGTAAAATTTGCCTCAGAATTAAAACCCGATGTAGCGGTGATGGATATCGTCATGCCCAAACTCAATGGAATCGAAGCCACCAGAAAGATCAAGGAGATTGCTCCTGACACAGCCATTCTAATCCTCACTGCTTATGATGATGACGAGTATGTACTAGGATTACTTGATGCCGGAGCTGCCGGCTATCTTTTAAAAAGCGCTAGAGGACGTGATTTGGTCGGGGCTATTCGGGCCATAAGGTCAGGTGAATCAGTCCTCCACCCCAAAATTATCGCCAAGTTGTTGGAGCGAGCTACAGTAGCGCCAGCCGAGCAACACAAAGCTTCGGACCCTCTGAGTGAGCGGGAATCAGAGGTACTCAAGTTAGTCACCTCGGGGATGAGCAATAAAGAGATAGCGGAAAATTTGTTTCTCAGCCAGCGTACTGTTAAAGCTCACCTGACAAGTGTCTTCAATAAATTGAATGTTGCCTCACGCAGCGAGGCAATAGTCAAAGGATTACAATGGGGATTAGTTACCTTAGAGAATACCGAGGACGAATCCCAGGGTTAAGAAACCCGCACCTCTGGATTGCAATTATCCTCTTCATTCTCCTAACCCTTTCTCATTTTACCCAGCTCTTAACTCAACTACCTTTATTGGGCGGGCTCTCGCTTTCTACAGCTCTAGAGCTTTCAAGACACAGTTTGGAGCGACTGCTTTATCTCTTGTTAATACTATATGCTGGCTGGACGCTGGGGATCATCGGCGGCGCCGCACTATGGTTATCAAGCGCTGTGGCAATGGTACTTCGCGCCTTCCTGATTTCCCCCAATTTCAGAGATGCGTTCTTGGAAAGCCTCGCTAGCATTGTTATTGCCGCTTTGGCCATTACACTTATGGAAGCCTACCGTCAGAATAAGCGGCATCAAGAGAGATTGAAAAAGACTATGAAGGATCTGGAATCATCGCGACGAACCCTCGATGAAGTATTTGCCAACGCCAGCGATGCCATCTGGGTCCATGATATAGAAGGCAATATCACTTTCGCTAATAAAGCTTGCGCAAATCTCACCGGCTATTCGGTTTCAAAATTAACCAGCAAAAATGTCCGCCGTTTTCTTGCCCCAGAGTCGCTAATTTTAGCGAAACAGGTGAAAGATAAGCTACTGAGGGGCGAAGCTATGGAATATCGCTATGAGCAGCGCTTAATTAGGAAAGATGGTTCTGAGGCAATCATACAATTAGCCACCCGGCTTATTACTAGTGATGGCAAGCCTAAAGCTTTTCAAAATATGGCTCGTGATATGACTGAGGAGAGGAAATTACAGAATAATCTGCAATTCTACCTCAGGGAAGTTCTACAAGCTCAGGAAGAAGAACGCAAGCGCCTTGCTCGTGAACTTCATGACGATGCCTCTCAGCAAATATTGCTTTTGACGCATGGCGTAGATAACCTTGCCTCTAAAGCCGACAGCTATTTGCCTCAAGAGCTAAGAGATGAGTTGGGGAGATTATATGAACTGTCCCATCAAACCTACCAGAGCATTAAGCGCTATGCTCAGGCTCTGAGGCCAGGCATTCTGGATGACTTAGGTTTGGTGCCAGCTCTCAAATGGCTGGCTCAGGAAACCAACAGCCTTGCTGGAATCGAAGTTCCGGTCAAAATAGATGCTATTCCACCACTTCCTCCAGAAACACAACTAGTTTTGTTCCGCATTGTTCAGGAAGCCTTAAATAATGTTCACCGACATTCTGGAGCATCTGAAGCCAGCATTACGGTAGAGTGCCAGGGAGCTGAGGTCAGGGTGACCATTAGCGATAACGGCAAGGGCTTCGAGCTTCCCCAGCAGTTAAGTGATTTTGCTGGTCAAGGCAAGTTGGGGCTTACAGGGATGGCGGAACGAGCCCAGTTAGTAGAAGGAGAACTTGAAGTTAGTTCCCAAAAAGGAAAGGGAACTAAAATAATAGTTAAGGCGCCAACTAAGCTTTATAATCAGAGCAATAGTTAGAGAAACTGGAGAGGTTGCTTCCCTTTCGCTATGCTTGAGGCTTTAGTTCACCGCAAGCTATTCCTGTAAAGTTTTTACAGTTTCTCTACCCTAACTGCTGAGACTTTGAGTTCAGGAATCTTGGATACCGGATCGAGCTTGGGATTGGTGAGGATATTGGCAGCACTCTCGGAGAAATGGAAAGTCATAAACACCAATCCTGTGGGCAATGCCTCAGTTACTTTAGCTTTAGCGGTGACTTCACCGCGACGGGAGCTGATTTTAACCCTGTCGCCTTGGGCTATACTTAGTTGCGAAGCATCCTCGGGGTTGATTTCCACTACACCTTCAGGCTCCATAGTATTAAGTCCAGCCACCTTGCGAGTCATCGTCCCAGTGTGGAAATGATACAAGCTGCGTCCTGTGGTGAGAATCAACGGATAGTTCTCATCTGGCATCTCCCCCGGAGGAATATATTCTAGTGGGATAAATCTACCTTTCCCCCTCACAAAAATATTCGTGTGTAATATCGGTGTGCCTGGATGG
>Ga0180438_10002620_pt1 | contig 28829 bp, 26 predicted proteins | sample SS_ome_12_FD_132455 | JGI IMG/M metagenome (GOLD analysis project Ga0180438, IMG submission 132455) | Hypersaline lake sediment archaeal communities from the Salton Sea, California, USA - SS_3_D_2 metaG | ecosystem: Environmental > Aquatic > Non-marine Saline and Alkaline > Hypersaline >...
GGCGAGATCGAGTTCGACTGGTACATCCTGGGCTGGAGCCTGGGTGACCCCTCGCTGCCCACCTTCCACGAGTCGTTCTTCTCCTGCCGCCAGGATGCCAAAGAGGGCGGCAACAACACGCCCGGCTACTGCGACGAGCAGTTTGACGAGTGGGCCACCGGCCTGCTGACGGCCACGGACCTCGAGACGGCGCGCGAATACGTGTGGCAGATGGACAACAAGCTGGCCGAGGATGTGCCCTACGTGACCCTCTTCTCCGCGCCCATCCTCGAATTCTGGGCCCCGGCCCGCTTCAGCTACCCCTTCCTCGAGGCCCTGGACGGCGTGCAGAACCTGAACGGTATGCCGCAATGGGTGATGTCCAAGTAGTCGCTTGAGCTGAGGTGGTGGGGGATCGAGCGGTGACAGCACCTGTACGATCCCTCACCGCCGCTTTGTGTGCTTTCTGACAAAGAGGGCGGAGCACCTGCCCCGCCCTCTTTGTTCATCGAGGGGCCGGTTGATAAACGAGCACAAGCCCGGCAGAGGTGCTTTCATAGTCAGTACATCGTAACAGCTCGCATTGGATCGCCAGATCCAATGCCCTTCCGGCGGATGGCGACCGTGGGTTGCGCGCGAGCCAGCAGGAGCGGATTGCGGTTTATTGACCATTCCCGGACGGACCGGTACCCGGTGGTTCGGTCCGATCTCCGACATAGGAACTACCAGGTTGACATCAATGGAGAGGTCTAGGCGAATATGGGACGATACCTAGTTTCCCGCCTTTTGCAGATCATTTTCCTCCTGCTGATCTTCCAGACCCTGCTTTTCTTCCTGCTGGAAGCGATGCCAGGGGGCATCGAGAACCAGTTCATCGGCAACCCCGACATCCCGCCGGAAGCGAAACAGATCATCATCGAGCGGCTGGGATTGGACAAGCCGGTTGGCGAGCGGTATCTCAGCTACCTGGGCAATTTCCTGAGGGGGGACCTGGGCGTCTCCTACGTCCAGTACCCCAAGCCGGTGATGGATATCATCGTGGAGCGGGCGCCCCGCACCATCGTATTGTTCGCCACCGCCACCATCGTGTCCTTCTGGACCGGTTTCGTCCTGGGCAAGCAGTTGGCCTGGCGGCGCGGTGGCCTGTTCGAGTACACCGTCACCATGGGCGGCGCCTTCCTCTACACCGTCTTTACGCCCTGGTTCGGCCTGATCATGATCTGGATCTTTTCCTTCAAGTTGGGCCTGTTCCCCGTCGCCGGATTCCTGACGCCCCAGAAATGGACCGGCGCTCCGTTCTCGTCCAACAGGGTCTTTGGCCTGCTCATCCTGACCATCGTGGTCTTTTGCATCCTGCTGGCGGCCCTCTATTTTTTCACGCGCAAGCTGGCGCCCTGGAAGCGGGAGGTGCGCCTGGCCGGCGTGGTGTTGTTGCTGGGGGCCACGGTGGCCCTGTGGGCTGCCTCGCCCTACGGCCCCTACGGTTGGGACATCGTCCACCACATGATCCTGCCGGTGATCACGGTGACCCTCGTCGCCTTTGCCGGCACGATGCTCCTGACGCGGAACTCGATGCTGGAGACGCTGCGCGAGGACTATATTCTGACGGCGCGGGCCAAGGGCCTGTCGGAAAAGGTGGTGCGCGACAAGCACGCGGCCCGCAACGCGATGTTGCCGGTGGTGACCAGCCTGGTGCTGGGCCTGGCCGGCATCCTCAGCGGCGGCATCATCACCGAGACCATCTTTTCCTGGCCGGGCATGGGCCTGACCCTCCTGCAGGCCGCCTTGACTGAGGACATTCCCCTGACGGTGGGGGCCTTTACCTTTGTGGCGGTGATCGCCCTGTTCGCCCACCTGGTCGTGGATATCATGTACGTCTACCTGGATCCCCGCATGCGGGTCCAGGGCTAGTCGCCATTGGGAAAAGGAGGAGCGTGCCATGAGTGAAACGACCCAGACGATGGATGCCGTCATCACGGAACCGCTGTGGCGGATCCGCCTGCGGCTGATGTGGAAAGGGTTCAAGAAGAACTGGGCCCTGTTCGCCGAGAACAAGATCGGCATCGTCGGCATCGTGATCATCGTCCTGTTTGCGCTGATGATCCCCGCCCACCCCATCCTGATGGCCACCGTCTGGGATCCCCGGATCTACGATCCGGTGATCGGCTACGATGAGATACTCGTGGAAAAGGAAGTGGTCGAAGAGGTGACCGATCCCAGCACCCAGATCCAGGTTAGCATCGCCAAGCTGGACTATTACCACCTCGACCCCGAGCTGGGCGACACGATCACCATCGCCGAGCAACCGGCTCCACCGTCGCGGCAGCACCTGCTGGGGACCGACCCCCTGGGCCGGGACGTGTTCAGCCAGCTCATGTACAGCACTTTTTCCGAGTTTGTGCTGGGCATCCTGGCGGCCCTGGTCACGGTCTTTATCGCCACCACGGTGGGCGCGGTTGCCGCCTACTATGGCGGCTTCCTCGACACCTTTTTCATGCGCGTGGCCGACCTGATCATCATCCTACCCCTTATCCCGATCATGATCCTGCTGGGGGCCATGATCGACCTCCAGTTGTGGCACCTGGCCATCATCATCGGCATCCTGGTCGGTTTTGGCGGCACGACCCTGGTTCTCAAATCCCAGGCACTGACGGTCAAGGTGAAACCGTTCATCGAAGCCGCCCGAGTCGCGGGCGGCAGCAACTGGCACATCATCTTTACCCACCTGATCCCCAACCTGATGCCGCTGGCTTTTCTGTACATGATGTTCACCGTGACGACGGCCATTTTCCTGGAGGCGGTCCTCTCCTTCTTTGGCCTCATGGACGTCAACATGAGCTGGGGGCTGATGATCAACGTCGCCCAGAGCCAGGGTTACCTCCTGTCGGGCACCCGTTACTGGTGGCTGCTGATCCCGGCCGGCGCGGCGATCACGCTGCTGTGCACGGCCTTTTACCTGGTGGGGCGCGCCCTGGACGAGGTGATCAACCCCAGGCTCAGGCAACGCTAGATGTGATACGAAAAGAAACGGGACTCTGGCGGAACCTCGCCTGTAGTAACGACTTCAGTCGTTTTTGTCCCGATTCAGCGACTAAAGTCGCCACTACGAACCTGTCTATTACTAAACCAGGGGGAAATTCCTGACATGACAACACCGCTTCTTTCGGTCGAAGATCTCGTCATGCACTACAAGGTCCGTGCCGGGTATATCCAGGCCGTGGACGGCGTCTCGTTCTCGCTGGAGCACGGCCGCTCGCTGGGCCTGGTGGGCGAGTCGGGCTGTGGCAAGACGTCCATCGCCGTCTGCTTGCTGAGGCTGCTGCCGGATAATGCCGAGATCCGGGGGGGCAACATCTTTTTCGACGGGGCGGACCTGGTGGCGCTGCCCGAGGACGAGATGCGCCGCTACCGCTGGGACCGCATCTCGATGGTGTTCCAGGCAGCGATGAACTCGCTGAACCCGGTCCAGCGAGTGGGAGAACAGATCGTCGAGGCCATGCAGACCCACTGGGAATCGATCTCGGTGGCCGAGGCGCGCGAGCGGGTGGCCGAGCTGTTCGACCTGGTGGGCCTCCAGGCCTCCTTCATCGACCGCTACCCGCACGAGTTCAGCGGCGGCATGCGCCAGCGTGCCGTCATCGCCATGGCCCTGTCCTGCAACCCGGATATCATCATCGCCGACGAGCCCACCACCGCCCTGGACGTGATCGTCCAGGACCGGGTGCTGCGCAAGCTGGAGGAGATCCAGCGGCGGCTGGACATGGCCCTCATCTATATCTCGCACGATATCGCGGTCATCGCCGAGGTGTCGGACCGCATCGGCGTGATGTACGCGGGGCACATGTACGAGGTGGCCGACAGCGTGGACATCTTTGAGCGCTCCCTGCACCCCTACACCTATGCCCTCATCGGCGCCTTCCCGAGCATCAAAGGGGAACGCAAGGAACTCAAGACCCTGCCCGGCGAGCCACCCGACCTGTTGGACCCGCCGACGGGATGCCGGTTCCACCCCCGTTGCTTCCGTGCCCTCGACATCTGCAGCCAGGAGATCCCCCCGATGCGCGATTATGGCGGGGGACACCTGGCAGCCTGCTGGAATCCGCTGGAGGTAGACTGATGGCTGACAACAACGTGATCATGAGGGTGGAGAACCTGGAGAAACGCTTTCCGGTCAGCCGGGGCATGTTCCGCAAGCCGGTGAATTTTGTCCACGCGGTGGATGACATCAGCTTTGCGATCCCCGAGGGTGAGAGCCTGGGGCTGGTGGGCGAGTCGGGCTGCGGCAAGACGACGACCGGCAAGTGCATCGTCAAACTGTACGAACCGACCGGTGGGCACATCTACCTGCGGAGCCGCGACACGGAAGACTATGTTGACCTGGCGACCATTGAAGGCAAGCGGCTAAAGCGGTTTCGCCGCCGGGTGCAGATGATCTTTCAGGACCCATACGAGTCGCTGAACCCACGCCGGACGATCTTTGATACCGTCGCCGAGCCGCTGAAGGTGCAGGGCATGGGCAGCGTCTCCGAACAGGAAGAGCGGGTGGCAGAGATGCTGACCGTGGTGGGCCTGGTGCCGGCGTCCACCTTTATGTTCCGTTTTCCCCACGAGTTGTCGGGCGGCCAGCGACAGCGCGTGGCCATCGCCCGGGCGCTGGTGGTAGAGCCGATATTTGTAGTGGCCGACGAGCCGACCTCCATGCTCGACGTATCGATCCGCATCGGCGTGATGGAGCTGATGTCCGAGCTGGCCGAGCGCATGGGGGTCAGCTACCTGTACATCACCCACGACCTGGCGGTGGCCCGCTACATGTGCCAGCGCATCGCCGTGATGTACACCGGCAAGATCGTCGAGCTGGCCGAGTCGGAGGAGCTGCTGGCCAAGCCGCTGCACCCCTACTCGCGGGCGCTCATCTCGGCGGTGCCGGTCCCCGATCCGCGTTTGAGCCGCGACGTGATCGAGATCAAGGGGGGCATCGCCAAGCCCATCGACCCGCCGCCCCGCTGCCGTTTCTACGCCCGTTGCCAGTTGGCCGACAAGTACTGCGAGGAGAACGACCACCCGCCCCTGGAGGACAAGGGGGACGGGCACTTTGTGGCCTGTTACAAGGTGTAACGCCCAGTCCAAAACCAAACCGGACCGGTCTCCAGACCGGTCCGATTTTTTGGAGATCAATGATGAACTCGACTGCAAGGCGGGTACCCCTCACGATCGGCTTTCCCACCAGGACATCTGGATCGATTACAATTCGCTCTTGCCAGTCCAATGTAATCTCCTCCATTTCTCGTTCGTTGTCGAGACCAACCTGCATGTCGTTCAGTCATACGGTCTCGCGTGTTCTGCGCAATACCTCAAGGATCTCCTGCTTACTCATCTTGGCAAAGGGATGCCGTGCTCGGATATCGCTCAACCAACTCTGTATCTCTTCTGGCAATTCTGAACGTTCCAGAACGACGATTTCCACCTCCTTTTGAGGAGGTAAACCAGAAAGTCGGACGGACCCATCCGTGTCCACGACTGTTTTGAAGTGATAGGCTTCCATTGCTTTCCTCCTTTAGTTGCCACAGATGGCAATCACCCGTCAAAGTTCCTAGGTCAGTTCGTAGGGCCGCCTCATTTGGAGAGCCGTCCTACAACATTGCTCCGAGCCCCCACCTTGAGGGCGTATTGCACCACAGGACAACTCGGCTATTGCCCATGACTCCCAAGACCGCCCTCGAGACGAGGGCTAGCAGCGATAGATGAGGTGGCCCTGGTCAGTTCGGAACTCAAGTCGACTCTTGTCTATGGCATGGCTTGATCGAATCCAGCCTTTCCCTTGCGGGCGGCTGCGTCTACTATACTGCACTCCGCATCAGTTAGCAAGCCATTTTCCAAGCGGGCTTTCGAACCCGAAGGCATGTGTGGGGCATCCAACCTACGCTCAAGCCGGAACGCCAGTTCCGGCGGTCCACTGGTGCGGATCTGGCGATCCGCACCGAGCGTGGTCAGCGCACCGAGCATAGTCAACCCACGAAAGGGGGCTATCAGGTCAGGATGGGCGGCAGCCTCGGCCATCTCTTGCACTTTTCGACGTCTTGGGGTAGAATCGGGAACGAGCCAGACATTTGGCGCCAGCGACTTGACAGGTTGTGCCTGTCCATAGTTGTGCTATAATCCCAACCAAAGGCGTAGGGGATGGGGACATTCGTGTGATTATCGACTTTCATACCCATATCACCGCACCGGAGATCATCGCCCGGCGGGACGAGTACCTGGTCCGCGATGCCTGGTTTCGCGATCTGTACGCCAACCCCAACGCCCGCCTCAGCTCGGCCGAGGATCTGATCCAGGCCATGGATGCTGCCTCCGTCGATCGCGCCGTCGTCTTTGGCTTTGGCTGGCGGGACATGGATCTCTGCCGGCGGGACAACGACTATGTCATGGAATCGATTGCCCGCCATCCCGAGCGGCTTATCGGCTTTGCCATCGTCAACCCGGCCACAGGGCTCGAGGCGGTGCGTGAGATCGAGCGCTGTGTGGCCGGCGGGCTGTGGGGGATAGGCGAACTGATGCCCGATGGCCAGGGCTATCGCCTGGACGACGAGAAGGCCATGGCCCCTATCGTCGAGGTGGCCATGGAGCACGGCCTGGTGCTGCTGACCCATTGCAGCGAGCCGGTGGGGCACCTGTACCCCGGCAAGGGGACGGTGACGCCCGACGAAGTCATCCGCTTTGCGCGCCTCTTTCCCGACGCCACACTGGTATGCGCCCATTGGGGGGGAGGCACCATCTTTTACGAGTTGATGCCCGAAGTTGCTCAGGTCATGCGCAACGTCTACTATGACACGGCGGCCTCCCCCTTCCTGTACCAGGATGACATCTTTTCCCTGGCGGCCCGCTGGGCGCCGGGCAAGGTGCTCTTTGCCACTGATTATCCCCTCCTCCCTCCACTACGCCTTATCCAGCGGATGCGCGCGGTGCGCATGCCCACAGTGACCCTCCGGCGGATGCTGGGGGGCAATGCCTGGCGGGTGCTGCGACTGGGGGAGAGAGAGAAGGCTGGGGGCTATGTGGGGGCCGGCGGGCTTTGACCGCTCCGCGCGTACCCTCGAGCCCCAGGGCTCGACGAACGAGGAGAGACGGCGTCCATGCCAACGCTACGGACTTTTATCGCAATTGAGCTCGACGGTGGGCTAAAGGACTCTGTGCGCCGTTTGCAGGACCAGCTCCGCGAGCGTATGGCGCCGGGCAGTGTGCGCTGGGTGCGGCCGGAGGGCATTCACCTGACCCTCAAATTCCTGGGCGATACGCCCCTGGAGGAGGTGGACCCGGTCAAGGCCGCCGTGGCGCGCGCCGCGGCCGAGGTCGGTCCCTTTGTGATCACGGTTGGCGGGCTGGGATGCTTCCCCAACTCCCGGCGTCCCCGGGTGGTATGGGTGGGTCTCGAGGAGCTGACGGGCACGCTGGTCCGCTTGCGGGATGCGGTCGAGGCCCACGTGGCGCCCCTGGGATTCCCCACGGAGAAACGGCGCTTCAGCCCACATCTGACCCTGGGCCGGGTGCAACGGCGCGCCTCCAAGTCGGAGGTGCGCGAGATCGGCGAGGTGGTGGCCAGCAGCGCCCTGGGCACCATCGGCGAGATGCCCGCCGTGTCGGTCTGTTACATCAAGAGTGACCTGAAGCCCAGCGGCGCGGTGTACACCACCCTCCTCGAGGCCAGGCTGGGGGGGCAATAGGAGGAGACTACACACCTGCTCAAGGTCCCCGTCCCGGGGACCGGCACAGGCTGGGACGGAACTACGCATCTGCTCCCGGTCCCCGTCTCGGGGGCCGGCACAGGCTCGGAGGGAATGGGGAGGACCGATGTTTGTGGCCGTGATAGGCTCCGCGACCTGCAGCGACGAGGTCGCCTCGCTGGCGCGGGAGGTAGGCAGGGAGATCGCACGGCGCGGGGCGGTGCTGGTCTGCGGCGGCCGGGGTGGGGTGATGGAGGCTGCCTGCCAGGGCGCCAAAGAGGCAGGGGGCACCACCGTGGGCATCCTGCCTGGCACCGAGCGTCAGGAAGCCAATCCGTACGTAAATGTGCCTGTTGTCACCAGCCTGGGCGAAGCGCGCAACGCCATCGTGGTGCGCACGGCCGACACGGTGATCGCCGTGAGCGGTGGCTATGGCACCCTGTCGGAGATCGGCCTGGCGCTCAAGATGGGGCGATCTGTCGTGGGATTGGGCACCTGGGAATTGTGCCGCGGCGGTCAGCCCACGCAGGACATCGTCCGGGCTGCCACGCCGGCCGAAGCGGTGGACCTGGCCCTGGCTCGGGCCGGGCGAGGGAGATCGTAGGGGGGAGAGGATGGATCGCAGGCGGCAGTTTGGTGAGCTGAGATTGATCTCTGGCAACGCCAATCCTGTTCTGGCCCAATTGATCGCCGAAGAGTTGGGACAGACCCTGGAATCGACTGCGGTTGGGCGTTTTGACGATGGTGAGATCCGGGTGGACTGGGATTGCGTGGTGCGGGGCACCGACGTGTTCATCGTCCAGCCGATCTGCCAGACACACCGCAGCCCGATCGAGCGGCCTTGCCTGGCCTACGGCGCGCCGGCAGGACTGGCAGAGAAGGCGTGCACCTACCAGTCGATCAACGACAACCTGGTGGAGCTGCTGGTCATGATCGACGCTGCCCGGCGGGCTTCGGCGGGGCGGATCACGGCGGTGGTCCCCTACCTGGCCTATGCCAAGCAGGAGAAGAAAAAGCGCGGCCACGAGCCGATCACGGCCAAGCTGGTGGCCAACCTGATCACGACGGCTGGCGCGGACCGGCTGCTGACGGTAGACCTGCACACACCGGCCATCGAAGGCTTTTTCGACATCCCGGTGGATCACATGCGCATGGCGTTCCTGATGGCCTCCTACTTTCGAAGGAAGCTGGACCTGGCCGCAGCCGTCGTCGTCTCGCCTGATGCCGGCGGGGTGGCGCGGGCCACCGACTTTCGCGATCAACTGAAACGGGGCCTGTCCCAGGTCATCGCCCGTGACGAGATGGCCATCGCCTTCAAGCGGCGCACGCCCAAGGGCCAGCCGGCCGTGATCGACATGGTGGGTGACGTGGAGGGGAGACCGGCCATCGTCTACGACGACATGATCCAGTCGGGCGGGACCTTGTTGCAGGTGGTGGATCGCCTGTTGGAACGGGGGGTGACGGAGGTATACGCCGCTGCCGTGCACGCGGACTTGACACCCAATACCTTGGACCGCCTTTTGGAATCCCCACTCAAGCTGCTGGCGCTGTCCGATACGACGGCCAGCGCGCTAGATGTGGTTGGGGGCAAGATCGAGATTGTCTCGGCGGCCCGCATCCTCGCCCAGGCCATCTGGCGCATTCATACACAACAGAGCGTGGGTTGGATCTTTCGAGCGCTCAGGCAGCATGGCGAGTTGCCGCCGGTGGAGCGGACTGTCCGGTTCCCGTAGGGGCGATGTCTCGCCCCTACCCCGTCTCATCGCCGGGTGTGGTCTCCTCGTTGACCGCATCAGGGAGAGCGGCGGGATCCAGGGTAGTGTCCGGTGCGAACTCGCTCCCGGCGATGTCCTCAGGCACCGGTTCATCTCCGGGAGATGGCGTCCCTTCGGAAGCGGGGGCTTGCGCGAGGTCGGCGGCGGGAACCAGGGCAGCGCCCTGGGGTTCGACGTCGTCGCCGGGCACGGTCTCCGTACCTTCTGGGGCGGGGACGGCGCGCCATAGGAGGTGCAGCACCTTCAAAACCAGGAAGAGGGCGCCTACGGTGACGACCGTCAGCGCAGAGATGGCTGCCAGGCCGGTCAGTTGGGCGTTGAGCTGGCCGGGCCAGTCGGGAGCCAGGCCAGGGGCAGGGGTAAAGCCGGTCACGCCCTGGCCGGGGATGCCCAGGTAGCTCTCCACACCGATGCCGTTCCAGCCCTGGCCGGCGAGCCCGTCACCGAATACACCCACCGCCAGCACGCCCAGAACGCCGCCCACCAGGCCCAGGGTTACTGCGCCCGTGGGGTCTTTGATGCGCAGGACATAGTGCTCCAGGAAAGTGACCAGCGGCACCAGCAGACCGGCTACAAGGCCCAGGGCCAGCGCCGCCCACGGTGGCAGAAAGGCCATGGCCGCTGCCACGCTCAGCACGCCGGCCGCAGCGCCCCGGGCCGCCATCAGCGAGTCGGCGGCGCCGGTGGTGAACCAGGTGTAGAGACAGGGGAGGAGCGCTCCACCCGCAACGGCCAGTACCAGGTTCACGCCGACGAGGGGGGTCAAGACACCGGCCTGGACGTGGATGGGATTGGCCCCGGCCAGCGCCATGCCGCCCACGGCGAACAGAATGGCGCCCAATACCGCCAGCACCGGCAGGTGCACGGGGGGCAGGGTAGGGCGCTCTCCTTCCGGCAGGGGCGGCAAGCGGCGACCGAAAAAGAGGATGCCCAGCAGGGCTGCCAGCCCACCGATGACGGCAGCCGTGCTGAGGCCAGTCAGGTCCACGTAGCCGTGTCCCTGGCCCAGTGTGTCGCCGATGTGCATCAGCCAGCCGCCGCCCGAGAACCAGTTGGCGGCCACGGGATAGACCAACGCGGCCACCAACAGGCCGCCCAGGGCAGCCATCCAACCGGGCATCCGCTCGCGAAGGGACAGGAGCGGCAGGATGGTGGCCACCGACAGGGACGGCAGGTAGGCCAGATACAGGGTAAGGGCAGTTGGCGTCGCGGCTTCCTCCAGGAGGAAAAAGCCGCGCAGACCCATCACACCCCAGTCCAGGTTGACGGGGGAGGCCCATTCCCAGACCAGGCCTTCAAGCCCGGGGAGATCGGCCACCAGGCCGATGCCGCCCAGGTGAAAGGCAAAGCCGCAGGCCCAGTAGGCGATGGCTGCCAGGGCCAGCGCGCCCAGTCCGGCGACTGCCGATTTGGCCGGGCGGCGACCTCGGAGCGCCCCACCGGCTATCAGGATCAGTCCGGCGGGCAACAGCAGTGCTAGAACACCCAGGAAAGCGTTGAGTACTAGGGATGAGGTATTGTCCATAAAGTTCGTCGCCGATGCTATGCTTGGTACGTTGGCCAAATGGCTGCGTATCTTGGGCTACGACACGCACTTTGATCCGGCCCTCGATGACCACCAGTTGGCACGTTTGGCACGCGCCGAGGGCCGCCTGTTGCTCACGCGCGACCGGGAACTATCCCGGCGGCGGGGGCTCGATGCCCTGTTGATCTCCAGCGAACAACTGGACGATCAGATCCGGCAAGTGTTGGAAGATCTGGAGTTGGAGGCCGAGCGCTCCTTCTCCCGGTGCCCCGTCTGTAACGAACCACTGGAGCCCCTGGCGTATGAGGAGGCCCGATCTCGGGTTCCAGCCTATGTGGCTCGGGCCCACAAGACGTTCCATGCCTGCCCCGCCTGCCACCGTGTCTACTGGCGTGGCTCGCACTGGCAGCGGATGGATGAGCACCTGGCTGACCTACAGTTGAATGACCGACCATCGATAGCCGACGGATCGGTCGACGAAAACCAAGAGTAGTTTCTAGTGCGAAACTGCTCCCGGGCCCGTCCTCGGGGCCGGATCCGCCCCCGAGGACGGGGGCTCGAGCGAGTTTCGCACCGAGTACAAGAGTGATGGAGGTAGAATCCTGGAACCGAACGAACTCGCTCACGTCGTCGTAGATGCCATTGCCGAACGGCTCGGCTCTGACATCCTCATGTTGGACATGCAGGGTGTTTCCCTGCTGGCAGACTATTTCATCCTGTGCAATGCAGAGAGTGCTCCCCAGTTCAAAGCCATCCTCGAAGAAGTGGACAAGCAGGTGAAAAGCGCCGGTGGTCGCCGCCTGCACGTCGAGGGCGAACCCGAGTCTGGCTGGGTCCTGCTCGACTATGGCTCTGTCGTCGTCCACGTCTTTGACCCCGAACTGCGCGCCTACTACAATCTGGAAGAGCTGTGGAAGAACGCGCGCCTGGTTGTCCGCATTCAATAAGTGCACAGCGTCGCCTATTATACTCGAGCCTCGGCGAACTGGCAAGCGGGCGCGAACTGGGGATCCAAGGTGCTTTGCGCCTGTACCCGTTTGGGGAGAGGCTTGGAGCCCCCGTCCTCGGGGGCGTTGCGGTCAACAGAGAGCTTGTGCTGTCAAGGGATCTGAAACACACCCACAGAGGTGCTTTGCGCCTGTACCCGTTTGGGGAGAGGCTTGGAGCCCCCGTCCTCGGGGGCGTTGCGGTCAACAGAGAGCTTGTGCTGTCAAGGGATCTGAAACACACCCACAGAGGTGCTTTGCACCCGTACCCGTTTGGGCTTTTGTACTGGATTGGGTATAATAACGCCCAGCGGTCACGAAACTAGGAGGGGGGGACATGGACGATCTGCTGGACCTGCTGTACTCGCGGCGCCGAGTGCGCGATTTTACGGACGAAGCGGTAAGCGATGAACAAGTGGAGACGATGCTAAAGGCGGCGATGGCTGCTCCTTCGGCCCAGGGTCTCCGGCCCTGGCACTTTGTGGTGGTGCGCAACCGGAAGGTGCTGGCAAAGCTGGCCGAGGTTCACAAGTATGCCTACATGCTGGAAAAGGCGCCGCTGGTCATCGTGGTTTGCGGCGACGAAAAGATCTCGGAGAAGCACTGGGTAGAGGATACCTGTGTGGCCACCCAGAACCTTCTGCTGGCGGCGACAGCCCTGGGCCTGGGCGGTGTGTGGGTCAGCTTGTATCCCAAGAAGAAACATCAGAAATACGTGCGCGATCTGCTGGACATCCCTGACCATGTGGGGGTGCTGTGTGCGCTGGCCGTGGGCCGTCCGCCCGAGAAAAAGACGGTCCGCGCCGAGTACGATGTACAGCGTGTCCATCAGGAGGAGTGGTAGGGACGGCGCGGGCACCAGGCGTGTTGGGTGTTACCTGATGCGCTTGCCCGGAGGGAGCCAAGCAGATGTTCCTAGATTTCGACGAAGCAAAACGGTTTGTCACAGACCATGGCATCAGGATGGTCGACTTCAAGTACACCGATCTTTGGGGACGGTGGCACCATGTGACGGTTCCGGCGGACCAGTTCACCCCCCAACGGCTGGAAGATGGCGTGGGCTTTGACGCGTCGAGCGTGGGACTCAAACCGCTCAAGGCCGGCGATATGGTGGTGGTCCCCGATCTGGCCACAGGGTTCGTGGACCCCTTTTGGGAGGCGCCGACGCTGAGCTTCATCTGCTCGTCCAAAGAGGCCGACACGCGACTCGATTTTCCACGCGATCCCCGGAACATCGCCCAGCGGGCCGAGGCATACCTGCGCGAGTTGGGAATCGCCGACGAGAGTCGCTGGGGACCCGAGTTCGAATTCTACATCTTTGATTCGGTGGCCTTTGAGAACGAGATCCACCGCGTTGGCTACCGGCTCAAGTCGTCGGAAGGGGTCTGGAACAGCGCCAGAGGTGGCCTGGGCCACTATATCCCCATGCACGGCGGCTATCATGCCCATCCCCCCCGCGATTCGCTGTACAACCTGCGTAGCGAAATGTGCCTGCACCTGGAGGCGATGGGCGTGCCCATCAAGTATCACCACCACGAGGTGGGCGGGCCAGGCCAGGTGGAGATCGAGACGCCCCTCATGGGCCTGCTGGAGAGCGCCGATGCCACCATGAAGGTCAAATATGTGACCAAAATGACGGCTGCCAGCCACGATCAAACGGTCACCTATATGCCCAAGCCCCTCTTTGGTGAGGCGGGCAATGGGATGCACTTCCACCAGATGTTGATCAAGGATGGCCAGTCCCTGTTCTATGACGCTGAAGGATATGCGGGGCTGAGCCAGGCGGCGCGCTATTACATCGGCGGCCTGCTGAGCCACGGACCGGCATTGCTGGCCTTTACCAATCCCAGCACCAACTCCTTCCGGCGCCTGGTACCGGGCTACGAAGCGCCGGTCAACCTGTTTTTCTCGGTGGGCAACCGCAGCGCAGCGGTGCGCATTCCCATGTATGCCTGCACACCCACCAAGCAGCGCATCGAATTCCGCCCGCCCGACGCTACCGGCAATGTGTATCTGGCCCTGGCGGCCCAACTGATGGCCGGGTTGGATGGCATCTTGAACGAGATCGATCCCACAGAGGCAGGCTTTGGGCCCTTCGATACCAACGTCTTTGCCTGGCCTGAGGAAGAACGGAAGCAGATCAAGGGGCTTCCGGCCTCGCTTGGCGAAGCGTTGGGCGCCCTGGCCGACGACCACGGCTTTCTGCTGACTGGCGGCGTCATGGACGAGGAGTTTATCCGGGACTGGATCGAGTACAAGATGACCTACGAGCACCTGGAGGTGCGCGACAGGCCCCATCCCTACGAGATGGCGCTGTACTTTGACGTGTGAGGGGCTCGGCCCCAGGGACATAGCCTCGCGCGGCAAGGGGTTGGAGTTGTTCCAACGCAGGGCTACCTCATATATCGCTGCCAGCCCTCGTCTCGAGGGCGGTCTTGGCAGTCGTGGGCAATAGCCGAGTTGTCCAGTGGTGCAATGCGCCCCCGAGACGGGCTCGAAGCGATGGTGGAGGACGGTTCTCCAAATGAGGTGGCTCGATGTTCCAGTGGAGTTGCCCCACGTGGGGCAGGGGTGTTCGAAACAGGTCGCTTTGGTGGGGTAATTGCGCTCGGTGCGGATCGCCAGATCCGCATCTGTGGGACGCCGGAACTGGCGTTCCGGCTTGAGCGTAGGCCGGATGCCCCACACGTGTCTTTTGCTTCGATCACCCGGCGGCCGGAGTGCTTGCCCTTTGCTGGGGCGTGGGGTATAATCTACGCAGAGAGTGGCTGGGAGGCCGGCGATGACCAAGCGAGTAGTCCATCCCCCCCGGGGGACCCAACTGACGTGCAAAAACTGGCTCATTGAAGCGCCCTATCGTATGATCCAGCACAACCTGGACCCGGAGGTGGCAGGCGATCCCGACAATCTGATTGTCTACGGTGGGCGGGGCAAGGCAGCCCGCAACTGGGCGTGTTTCGATGCCATCCTGGAAAGCCTGCGCGCCCTGGAACCGGATGAAACCCTCCTGGTGCAAAGTGGCAAGCCAGTGGGCGTGTTCCGCACCCACGAGGATGCACCCCGGGTGGTGATTGCCAATACCAACATCGTGCCGGCCTGGGCCACGCAGGAGAACTTTGACCGCTGGGAGGCGGAGGGGTTGATCATGTACGGCCAGATGACGGCCGGGAGCTGGATCTATATCGGCACGCAGGGCATCCTCCAGGGCACGTACGAGACGTTGGCTGCTGCCGCTCGCAAGCACTTTGGGCCCGGCGCCAGTCTGAAGGGCAAATTCGTACTGACGGCTGGCCTCGGCGAGATGGGTGGCGCCCAGCCCTTGGCGGTCACGATGAATGAGGGAGTGGCCCTGATCGTCGAGATCGATCCCTGGCGTGCCCAACGCCGCCTGGAACACCGCTATCTCGATGTGGTGGTGGATGACCTGGAAGAGGCCATGACACTGGTGGAGCAGGCGGTCAAAAACCAGGAACCCAAGAGCATTGGCCTCATCGGCAACGCGGCCGAGGTATTCCCCGAACTGGTGGTGCGCGGTGTGGTGCCCGACGTGGTCACCGACCAGACCTGCGCCCACGACCCGCTGATGTACATCCCCAACGACATGACCATGGAAGAGGCGGTGGCCCTGCGCCGGCGAGATCCCAAGGGCTATCAGGTGCGATCGATGCAAGCCATGGCCGAACACTGCCGGGCCATGGTCGAAATGCAAAAGCAGGGGGCGGTGGTCTTTGACTATGGCAACAATCTACGCCAGCAGGCGTTCAATGCCGGATACACCGAGGCCAAGGTCGGCGGCGATCCCAATGGCGAGTGGGTGTATCCCGGATTCGTGCCGGCCTACATCCGGCCGCTGTTCTGTGAAGGGCAGGGACCTTTCCGCTGGGTAGCCCTCTCGGGGGATCCGTCCGATATTCATGAGACCGACCAGATCATCGTCGACCTCTTTCCGGACAAGCACCACCTGGTACGCTGGATCAAGATGGCCCAGGAACAGGTGGCCTTCCAGGGACTGCCCAGCCGCATCTGCTGGCTGGGGTATGGTGAGCGGGACAAGGCGGGCCTGGCCTTCAACGATGCGGTCGCCAGCGGGCGCATCAGCGCGCCCATCGCCATCGGCCGGGATCACCTGGATTGCGGCTCCGTGGCCAGCCCCAACCGCGAGACGGAGGGGATGCGTGACGGGTCCGACGCCATCGCCGATTGGCCAGTGCTCAACTTTGCTATGAATGCCATTGGCGGCGCCACGTGGGTGAGCTACCACCATGGCGGGGGCGTGGGCATCGGCTACAGCTTGCATGCCGGGCAGGTGATCGTTGCCGACGGCACGCCGGAAGCGGCCCGCCGCCTGGTGCGGGTGCTTACCTACGACCCCGGTATGGGCATCGTCCGTCACGTGGATGCCGGTTACCCGGAGGCCGTGGCCTTTGCCCGGGATCAGGGGGTCAAGATCCCGATGCTGCCCAACCGGTAGGGGTTCCTGGGGACGGGACGCGAGTCTGGCTCGGCTGCCGGGCTGGGGTGTCCGCGCTTGTATGGAGGTGATTGAGTTGGCGATGGAAGAGGAGCGACTGTGCATTGCCTGTGGAGCCGGGTTGGTGGGGCCCTTTGAACCGAGCCTCGATCTGGCTGGGGAGGTGCCTGAAGCACCCGTGTCCGAAGCGGAGGCGCCTGGTCCGGACGCGCCTGAATTAGCCGCGTCGGAAATAGATGCAGGGCGGGAGCGGATGCAGGTCTCGGCTTATTCCTGGATCTGTCCGGGCTGTGGCCTGGTACAGTGGTATGTCCAGGAGCAGGCCCTGGAAGAGCTTCTGGAGATGACTGTGGATGGGCTGGGCGCGACCGCCCAGCCAGACACGAGCTACGAACGGCGCTCAAGAATGCTCCGCATGCTGCGCCGCGTACAACGCATGTAGCTCGTGGGCTGAACGTGGGCAAACCGGTGGGCAAGAGATGGTTGCCTGCTGCTTTGATGTTTGCATTTTGCGTCGTTTTCTGCTAACATAGGACCAGGGGAAAGGGGGAGAAGATCGCCCGGCGGTCTGCTGCCCCTTTCTCATTAGCTTGTTGGCTGTAGAATGAGGAGAGGTGCATGGACACATACCAGAGAGCATGGCTGATGCGCCGCCGTCGCCAGCGCCGCGAGAAGGCCAAGGGGGGAGTGGGCAAAATCGCTGTGCGCTTGTCCGGTGTGCTGGTGCTGGTCGTGCTGCTCAGCATCCTGTTTGTCATCCTCGCAGGCGTGGGCACGGTGGCCGGTGTATACGCCTACTATGCCCAGGATCTACCCGACCCCAACGAGATCGTCACCGCCCAGGAGGAGTTTGAGACCACCAAGATCTATGACCGCACCGGACAGGTGCTGCTCATGGAGGTCATCGATCCGCGCCGCGGCGACCGCACCTTGTTGCCCCTGGAGCAGATTCCCGAAGATATCCGCAACGCCACCATCGCTCTGGAGGACAAGACCTTCTACAGCAACATCGGCATTGATCCCCAGGGCATCGTGCGGGCGTTTGTCCAGAATCTGCAGGGTGGGCAGATCCAGGGTGGCAGCTCCATCACCGTGCAGTTGATCAAGAACATCCTCATCCCCGAGGAGGAGCGCTACATCAAGTCGTATGGGCGCAAGATCAAAGAGGCGATGCTGGCCCTGGAGATCTCGCGGCTCTACTCCAAGGACCAGATCTTGGAGTGGTATCTGAATACCAACTACTATGGCAACTGGGCCATTGGCGTGGACGCAGCCGCCCAGGTCTACTTTGGCAAGCACGCCCAGGAGCTGACGTTGGCCGAGAGTGCCATGCTGGCTCCCATCGTCCAATATCCGGCCATGAATCCCATCGACAACCCCGACCAGGCCAAAAGGCGGCAAAAGATCGCCCTGGAGCGGTTGGTGGCGGAGGGGTATATCAGCCAGACGGAAGCGGACGCTGCCTACGCCGAGTCCCTGAACGTTCACACCTCGATGCTCAAGCGCTATGACATCATTGCCCCTCACTTTTCCGTGTACGTGCGCAAGCAACTGGAGGATCGCTTTGGCACCAACATGGTCTATCGTGGTGGGCTCAGGGTCTACACCACTGTCGATCTGGATATCAACCGCATCGCCGAGGAAGAGGCGCGTGCCCAGGTGCAGGCCCTCCAAAGGGACGGCAAGGACGTGTCCAACGCGGCGGTGACCGTCATCCGCGCCCAGACTGGCGAGATCTTGGCCATGGTGGGCAGCATCGACTACTGGAACGAAGAGATCGACGGCAACGTCAACGTGGCCGTGGCTCCTCGCCAACCGGGATCTTCGTTCAAGCCCTTTAGCTATGTGACCGCTTTTCACCAGGGGCACACCGCTGCGGAGATGGTCATGGACGTGCACTCCTGCTTTGACGACTATCCCAATCCGCCCTACTGTCCCGAGAACTATGATCGCAAATATCACGGCGCGCAGAGTTTCCGCACCGCCCTGGCCCGATCGTACAACATCCCGGCCGTCAAAGTGCTCGACCTGGTGGGCGTGGGCAACGTCATCCGCACGGCGCACGCCATGGGGCTCAATACCCTTAACGAGGACCTGGACTACTATGGCCTGAGCCTGACCCTGGGTGGCGGCGAAGTGTGGTTGCTGGATATGGTCTACGCCTACAGCGTCTTTGCCAATGGTGGGACGATGACGGGCCAGCCGGCCAAACTGCCGCGTCCGGGCTTCCGCGAGTTGGATCCCGTAGCGATCCTGCGGGTGGAGGACGCGGACGGCGCAACCCTGTGGGAGTACACCCAGCCTGAGGTGCGCAACGTTGTGCTGGCAGATGGCCGCGAGCTGTCACCCCAGGAGGCATACCTGCTCACCAACATCCTCAAAGACAACAATGCCCGGGCAGCGGCCTTTGGCAGCAACAGTGCCCTGAGGCTGAGCCGCCCGGCGGCTGCCAAGACTGGCACCACGACCGACTTTCGTGATGTCTGGACCATCGGCTACACGCCACAGATTGTCACCGGGGTGTGGGTGGGCAACAACGACAACGTACCCATGGAGGGGGTCTCCAGCTCGCGGGGGGCAGGTCCCATCTGGCATAACGTCATGGAGCGGATCTACAACGAAGGATATGCCGGGCGGCTTCTGGGCGAGGTGGTGGAACAGTTTCCAGTGCCAGGCAGCCTGACCCGGGTGCAGGTTTGCGCGGTTTCGGGCCTGCTGCCCACGGAACACTGCCCCAACCGGGACAATGCCCTCTTTGTCGAGGGTACCGAGCCAACGGAATATTGCGACGTCCACCGCGTGGAGCGCGTGAATCGCGAGACGGGCAAGCTGGCGACGGCCTGTACCCCACCCGAGTTGGTCGAAGAGCGGGTGTACGAAGTCTATCCACCCGAGGCTGCCGACTGGGTGCGCGAGCAGGGCATCCCCCAGCCGCCCACCCAGCGCGATGAGATCTATGGCTGCGGGCCCGAAGGCGGCGAGGTGGCCATCCTCGATCCCACGCTGGGCGGCCATGTGAAAGGGGTCGTGCCCATCCGGGGCAATGCCCGTTCCGGTGATTTTGCCTTCTACCGGCTCGAGTTCGGCGAAGGACTCAACCCCTCCGCTTGGAGCCAGATCGGCGGTGATCACTACAACCAACTGAGCAACGAAGTGCTGGAGTTCTGGGATGTGCAGGGGCTGCAGGACGGGCTCTACACGTTGCAGTTGACCGTCGTCGAGCACAGCCAGAATTTCAAGCGGGCGACCATTTATGTGACGGTCGACAACACGCCACCGGAAGCGTACGTCGGCTATCCCTGGCCGGGGCGAGTCTATGAGCTCGAGTGGGATGAATGGGCCAATCTCAAAGCTGACGTGAGCGACAACGTACAGATCGACAAGGTCGAGTTCTATGTGGATGACGAATTGCTCGACTATAGCGTGGTGGAGCCCTATGCGGTCAAGTACGTCCTCAAGATGCGCGATAGAAAGCCGGATCCCAACATGCCGCCCATCGTCGAGACGCGACCCATCACCAATCCTGATGGCTCGTGGACGACCGAACCGGTGACAGTGACCTGGGTAGAGGTCAGCGGCGACAGAAAGACCGTGACCCAGACCTGGGACAGCGGCTTCATGGTCATCGCCAAGGGCGATATCATCACCGAGTCACACATGGTTCATGTCGTCGCTTTTGACGCTGCCGGCAACGAGACCGAGAGCGAAAAGGTGCGCTTCTACATCATTCACAGGCCCGAAGAGGAAGAAGAGGAGGAGACCGGGGACGAGTCAGGCGCAATCTGGTGGCGCGACCAGGATCGGCTCACCCTGCTGTCGGGCGGGATGGACGCCGTAGCCTGGAGGCCGCCGCTCGTGCCTGCCTATCCTTCCCCGCGTGGGCGGGGATTCGGTTGATCGTCGTGGGGGCCCGGCTGTGGACAGTGCCGGGCTCTCTTCTTTTTGTGTCAGGTGTGGCAGCCACTACCTATTGAGATGGGTCCGGAAAAAGAACCGCCTGCCACTCCTATGGGCGGCAGGCGGAAGCTTTGGCCTGAATCTACAAAGTTGTGAAGCGGTAGGGTCTAGCCCTCATCCTCTTCCTCGGCGCCAAAGGCGGCCTTTAGCTTGGCCTCGTCGCTCTTTGACAGGGAGGTGCGCAGAATCTTGGCGTCGAACTTGGACAGTTCGTCCATTACCTTGTCAGGCGTGACGTCTCGCACCAGCAAAAACAGGGCCGAATTCCCTGGATCGATGCTGTTGCCAACCTCTTTGATGAACTTGTCGTCTATGCCATAGTCGCCTACTGCGCCGCCCAGCGCCCCGGCCGCGGCGCCGATGGCCAGGCCCAGCCAGGGCGCCCAGAAGAGCAGGCCGATGAGCATGCCCCAGAAGGCACCGCCGAGGGCGCCTTCACCCACCAGGTTGACTGCCTGTTTCACCTTGACTTTGCCGTCCTGCCGGCGGACGACAACTGCCGCGTCATCCAGGGTGATCAGTTGCTGTTTCTGCAACCGTTGCAGTTCATCCCTCATCTCCGCGGCACCGGTTTCTGTCTCGAACGCGAATACAACCAACTCGCTCACGATTCTCTCCTTCTGTCACTTGTTTTCCGTACCAGCCGCAGTCCGGCTGCCAGGCCTCCTGCATGTTGCACGTTGAGTCGAGGCCGCCTATTCTTCTGCTGCCTCGTCCTCTTCCTCAGCTTGGCCTTCCTCCAGGGCTTCGGCCTCCTCCGGCGTGGCCGTGATGGTGGCCACGGCAGCGCCCTCGTCGGTGAAGACAGCACCTGCGTAGGCCGCTCCCTCCCCGGTTATGGCGCCGATTTCGTAGGTGATGCCCTCGTCGGTGACGGTCACGCGTTCCCCGGCAAAGCCTTCCTCGGTAATGACGGCATCCCCAGCGACGATGCCTTCCTCGGTGAACAGGGCTCTGCTGACTTCCATATCCTTTTCCCCCACGGCCATCCTGCCAACCGCGGTCCCTTCGTCCGTCTCCAGGGCGGTGTAGGCCACCTCGTGACCGGACTGCAGTTGCTCAGCAATGTCGGCGGCGATCGAGGCAGTGAGCACGTCGGCGCCGGCCTCGGCCAACTCCTTCTCCATCTCGGCTACCCACTTGTGCTCGATGATGGCCAAGATGGCCGAAGAGCCCGGCTTGAGCGACTCGCCCAGGGTGTTAAGGCGCTCGTTGGAAAAACCCGAGTCCCTGAGCTTGGCGGCCAGCCCGCCGATGGCGGCCCCGACTGCGCCGGTGAGAATGGCGCCAGGCCCGGTAATCAGGCCGATGACGGCCCCGATGGTTCCCCCCACGGCGGCTCCCTTTCCGCCGCCCCAATCCTTCAGCTCTTTCACGTGTAGCTTGTTCTTCTGATCCCGGCGGAGGACGGCTGCGTTCTGGATACCGATCAGGCCGGCCCACTTGGCTTCTTTGAGTTCCATCAGCGTTTCGTCTGCGGCTTTCTCGTCGTCAAATGCGGCGATTAGAACCTGTACAGGTACTTCTGACATCGTTTTCTCCTTTGTACATTGTTGTGTGTTCCAGCGCTGCGTTCGCTTGGGTAGCGCCAGTGGCTCCCATTATATCAGAAATCCGGCGGGCGCACATCAGCCGTTTGTACAGTATTTGACCTGTACGTTCGTACAGGTACCACCTCGGGCGCTACGCAGGTAGGGACCTGGGGATGCCTGCGCCCCGCCACAAAGAGACCTGGCGGGACAGGTACCCCGCCAGGTCAGCCAAGCGATTCAGTTTGATTTTTGGGTCTATCCGGGTTCTCGCTCAAGCCCTCGCCCAGCGGGCTTTCCACTTGGGCGTGCGGCCTATACTTCCATCACCACCGGTAGGATGATCGGCCGGCGCTTGGTCTGCTCGTAGAGGTAGTTGGCGAGTTTGTCCCGGATCTGGGCGCTTAGGTTGGCTTCCGCTTCCCTGTGCTCCAGGGCTTCCAGCACGCACAACGCTGCATCTTCGATCAGGTCTCCCGACTCGCGGATGTACACGAACCCGCGCGTGATAATGTCCGGGCCCTCGATCACCTCTGCGGTGTCGGCATCCACCGCAACCACGACCACTACAAACCCGTCGCGGGACAGCAAGCGCCGGTCGCGGAGAACGACGCTGCCCACGTCGCCTATGCCCAGGCCATCCACCATCACGTGGCCTTCGGTGATTTGGCCGTTGACCTGGCCCCAATCGGGCCCGAACTCTAGCACCGTACCACTCTCCACCACAAAGATGTTCTCCGGCGCGACGCCCACTTGCTCGGCCATGCGGGCATGGTGTACCAGGTGGCGGTACTCGCCATGGATGGGCACGAAAAAGCGCGGGCGGATGAGGTTAAGCATTAGCTTGTGCTCCTCACGACTGGCATGGCCCGAGACGTGGACCTGCATCCGTTCGTGATGGTACACCTGGGCGCCAGCCCGGAAAAGGTTGTTGATCGTGCGGTTGACCAGCTCCTCATTGCCGGGGATCGGGGTGGCGGAAACGATGACACTGTCGCCGTGGCGGATATTCACCTGGCGGTGCTCACCCAGGGCCATGCGCACCAGGGCCGAGGTCGGCTCGCCCTGGCTACCGGTACAGGCGATAGCGACCTTGTGGGAGGGCATGTCGTTCATCTGCTGGGGTGTCAACATCTCTTCGGGGGCCAGGTCCAGGTATCCTAATTCGTACGCCTTTTTGGCGTAATTGAGCATGGATCGACCCACGATGCCCACCTGCCGCTTGTACTTCCGGGCGGTATCCACCACCTGCTGTACCCGGGAGATGTTGGAGGCAAAGGTGGCCACGATGATGCGCCCCTGCGCCCGGGCAAAGACGCGGTCAAAGGTCTCGCCTACGACCTGTTCAGAAGGGGTCTGGCCATCCGTTTCCGAATTGGTGGAATCGGAGAGAAGCACGTGGACTCCCCGTCCCCCCAATTCCGCCAGCTTGGCAAAATCGGTCAATCGGCCGTCCACAGGCGTCTGGTCGAACTTGAAGTCGCCCGAATGGACCACCAGGCCTACCGGTGTAGTGATCCCCAACCCCACACCGTCGGGAATGGAATGGCAGACCCGGAAAAACTCGATCTTGAATGGATCCAGGTCCAGCACGTGTCCTGCCGAGATGGTGTGCAGTTCGATATCGTCCAGTAAATGGTGTTCCTTGAGCTTGACCTCGATCAGGCCACGGGTCAGACGCGTGGCATAGATGGGGGTGCGAACTTTTTGCATCAGGTAGGGCAGACCGCCTATGTGATCCTCGTGACCATGGGTGATGATGACAGCCCGCACCTGGTCTTTGCGCTCAAAAACGTACTGCATGTCGGGGATGACGATGTCGATGCCCAACATGTCACTTTCGGGGAACATGAGGCCGACGTCTACGATGAGCAGTTGCTCGCCGTGCTCAAAGACCATCATGTTTTTGCCGATCTGGCCGACGCCGCCGAGGGGGATGATGCGCAGGATGTTTTCGGACAACGGTCACTCCTTTTTTGAGGAATTGAGGGGACAGATCTGCAGGCGTCTGGTGGAATGCGCCTCGGGTCCCTCAGATCTCCCTAGAAGAGGCTCAGTTGTTCAGCTTGCGGTATCTCTGGTTCCTCTTCCTCAATCTCGTCGAGCCTCGCCAGCAGGTCGGGGATCTTGAGGATGTCTTCTTGGACCAAGGAGCGCCAGCGCGGCTGGTGGAGTGCCGCGGCCGGATGGAACATAGGATAGTAGATCACGTTGCCCACGCGCTTGGCCTGTCCGTGGATGCGCGAGATGGATGCACCCGGGAAGTAGCGCTGCATGGAAAATCGCCCCAGCGTGACGATCAGCCGGGGGTGGACCAATTGGATCTGCTTGTCCAGGTAGGGCCGGCAGGCTTCGATCTCCTCGGGCTGAGGATCGCGGTTGCTGGGCGGCCGGCACTTGACTACGTTGGCGATATAAACATCTTTTCGCTCGAGACCGATTGTTTCCAGCAGTTCCTCCAAATATTTGCCTGCTGCGCCCACAAAAGGCCGTCCCTGGCGGTCTTCGTGAAAGCCAGGTCCCTCGCCAATGAACATGATATCAGCATCCTGTGGCCCCTCGCCCGGCACGGCGTTGGTCCGCCCCTGGCTCAGGATGCATTTCTGACAACTCTTGATTTGCTCATAGAGATCAGTCAGCTCTGACAACGGTTCGCTCCTTTCGTGAAACATCAAACACTCTACATGCTGCAAACTTTGCAACCAGGCACACATTGTCTTCAAGGATCGGAATCGAAAGCAGGAAATCGCCTGGCACCTGTCAAGATGTCACACGAACCCGGTCATGATTCGCTCCCTTGTCAATTGGGGTTTCTACGGCCTGATTTTACCCCATCTGTGCGATTTTGTCTAACCAGCCCGCCGCTCGCATGCTGCCAGCGCATGTTCATCCCTGCACCTTTGAGTCGCGCGTACAACCCGTCGCGGCATTGGCGGAGGTTCGCCTGAAATTCATGTGTCTCAAAAGCGGGGGTGACCATGATGAAGGCATCCTCGTTGTTGTCCGAGTAGTAGCGTCTTCGCCGTGACACGACTTCAAAGCCATATTTGCGATACAATCCTTGAGCCCTGTAGTTGGAGACGCGTACCTCCAGGGTGGCCCGCTGGGCACCCTGTTTAGCGCCCTGCTCCAGCAGTGAGAGTAGCAGGAGCTCACCCAAACCTCGGCGGCGCCACTCTGGGTGCACGGCGATGGTGCTGATGTGTGCATCATCCACCAGGAGCCAGAAACCAGCATAGCCCAACACGGGAGTGGGCTCAACGGAGAGCCGGGGGGGCAAACGCTGTGCCAATCTTCTGGCCCAGTGTGGGGCAGACCGGACCACGACCATGGTACTGTGCTCATTCTCGACGATCTCGTAGCGATAGGCCCGCGCTGACCAGGGGGCTGGGAAAGCCACCCGTTCGATGACCAGGATCTGATCCACATCGGCCAGACGCATCGGTTCGATGATGTAGGGCAGTCGATCAGGCATCGGTTAGCGGTTGCTTCAGATAGATGGGCGACAGGCTGGTGGCGTCGTCGGCGTCACCTCGGGAGAGTCGTTCCCAGCCCAGTTCGGCCAGGTAGGCTGCGCGGCGCAGAGAAGCCGCTGGTGAGGCAATCGTAACCAATAACCCCAGCCGTTCCCTGATCAGCTCGACGTCGTTCGCTTTGAGCTCCCCGCAAACAACGGCTGGCTCCTCGATCTGCGTGCAGAGTGTCTCCACCGTCGTGAGCGAGTAGTCTCCCTTGCGGCGCCATCGTCCACGGTAGAGGTAGTAGTGCCCAACGCAGATCCGTCCGCGACCTGCCCCGAGAATGGCCCATATAGGCAGGCGCTGTGTCATCAGAGGGCGGGCGACTACCTCAAGCGTCGGGATGCCGACAATCGGCAGTTTGCGGGCCAGGGCCAATCCCTTGGCAACACCCAATCCGATCCGCAATCCGGTGAATGAGCCGGGACCGAGGCTGACTGCCAGACCTGTTAACTCGGTGGGCGGGACCTCTAGCTGGTCCATCAAACGGACAATGCGGGGCATCAACTCTACGGTATGGCGGTTGTCCGAGCTCCATGTCTCCTCACCCAGAAACCAGCCCTTGGTCAGATCATAGAGCGCCAGGCTCGCCATGCGGGTCGCTGTGTCAATGGCTAGCAGCATTTCTTTACCATTTCTCAAACTCCAAAGGCATCCTGCCGGAAGGCCTGCAGCAGCTCGTCGAAGCGGCTGCCGGTTGCCTCAATTACTATCCCTCGCTTGCTGGCATCCACGTGACGGAGCCTGACCCACAAATGTTCCTTGGGCAGGACGGTGCGGATGCGATCTGCCCATTCGATGACACAGACGCCATCTCCCAGGAAATAGTCGTCAAGCCCCAGGGCCAACGCCTCCTGCACCGGTGCCTCCAGGCGGTATAGGTCGATGTGGTAGAGGAGCGGCGCCGGCGAAGGAGGCACGTACTCGGCGATAAGCGTGAAAGTGGGGCTGGTGATGGGATCGAGCACACCCATGCCCTGGCCTATACCCTGGGCCAGACAGGTCTTGCCAGTACCAAGCTCGCCCTCCAGGCAGATGATGTCCCCAGCCTGCAACTTGGCCCCCAGGCGAGCTCCAAACCGCCGGGTCTGCTCCGGGCTATGACTGATGAAATCCAGGGTGTGTTCGTCCAGGATCGGCATGGCTCTGTCACCTTCGAATGCCTATTATACACCGACAACGAACAAACTACAAGCATTTGACCTGAGCAGGATTTGTGTGGTATCATGAGCGCTACTTTTTGGGCAAGGGACATCTATGCGTTGCCTCGTTCTCTCAGATATTCATAGCAACCTGGAAGCCTTTGAGGCCGTCTTGGAGGACGCCGGCCCTGTGGACCAGGTGTGGTGCTTGGGTGATGTGGTGGGCTATGGCCCTGATCCCAATGCCTGTGTTGATCTGCTGAGGTCATTGCCCCATCTCTGCATCGCGGGGAACCATGACTGGGCGACGCTGGGCATGTTGGATCTGCGCGACTTTAACCCAGATGCGCGTGATGCCAATCAATGGAACCAGGAACAACTCTCTCCCGACAACCTGGTCTATCTAAAGGCTCTCCCTGAGATCCTGGTAGAGGATCGCTTCACCCTTGCCCATGGCAGCCCTCGCTACCCGATCTGGGAGTATGTCATTTACGCTTCCACAGCCCGGGACATTTTTGAGCACTTTTCCACTCCGGTCTGCTTTGTGGGTCATACGCATACGCCAGCGATCTTTCGCCTGGAGAGCCAGGAGGATCGAAAAGCGTGCGTAGCGCTTCTTCCAACGTTGAATGAGCCTTTGAGCTTGGCGTCGGGAAGGCTGATTGTCAACCCGGGAAGCGTCGGGCAGCCGCGGGATGGGGACCCCGACGCCAGCTATATTATTCTGGATACTGAGGCCTTTACAGTGGAGTACCGTCGTGTGCCGTATCCGGTTGAGGTGACGCAGGCCAAGATGATGACACACGGGTTGCCTATGCGGCTTGCAGTTCGGCTGACCTACGGGTGGTGAGTGAGGCGGGTCTCCTTGGAGCAGGATAAAGCGATCTCATTAGGACATCCCAGCTATGTCTGGGGATTTGGACAGGAGCGGCGGATGGATCTCATCCGCCGCTATGTGTCTCTGCAGGGCCGGACGATCCTGGATGTAGGCTGCGGACTGGGCATGTACGTACGGGCTTTTCGACGCTTCAGTCAAGACGTGCATGGCGTGGATATTGACGCGGAGAAGGTGGCCGAGGCGAGCCGGGAATTGCCCAATATTCGCGTGGCCTCTGCCGAGACGTTGCCCTTTCCGGACGGCATGTTCGACGTTGTACTATCCCACGAGGTGATCGAGCATGTCGCCGACGATCGACAGGCTATCGTCGAGGCCGTGCGTGTGCTGAAAAGCCCACAGCCTGGCGGTCCAAGGGCGGGGGGGCAGTTGGTCGTATTTGCGCCCAATCGCTTGTATCCCTTCGAAACGCATGGGGCATATTGGCGAGGGCGCTATCACTTTGGCAACATCCCTTTGGTGAACTATTTGCCCGATCGCTGGCGCGATCGATTGTGCCCCCACGTCCGGGCCTATACACGCCAGGGCCTGCGGCAGCTCTTCGATGGAGCACCCGTGAAGATCGTGGTCCACATTCAGATCTTCCCAGGTTATGATAAGATCGTTCACCGGCGCCCGGCCTTTGGTCGCCTGCTGCGCCGGATGACCTATTTCCTGGAACAGACGCCGCTCCAGGTTCTGGGTCTCTCCCATTTGTTGGTTGTCGAAAAGGTCGGTCCGTCCAGCTCGCTTGGCAATAACATGTAGATGGTTTGCTTGTTGGTCCGGTCTGTGCTATAATCGCCTGATGCCAGGAGGGGTAGCATAGCCCGGCCTAATGCGCGCGTCTCGAAAACGCGTGAGCAGAAATGCTCCGTGGGTTCGAATCCCACCCCCTCCGCCTTTTGGTCTGCCTTTGCGCGGCGAAATGGCAGATGCGATTTGACATTTTAATTGAATACCAGTATACTTAGCCGCCACTGGACCCTGGCAAGCTCTGTAGGTTCCGGGGTGGCGGCCTGGGACCGCGTTGGTAAGCCACCCTAGCTCAGTCGGCAGAGCAAGCGCCTTGTAAGCGCTGGGTCGTCGGTTCGAATCCGACGGGTGGCTCTGGCAGTTTGCCCACGTAGCTCAGTCGGCAGAGCACTCCCTTGGTAAGGGCGAGGTCATGGGTTCAAGTCCCATCGTGGGCTCTGCGTTACCTTCATTCAGAACTGTAGTAGGAGGTCTAGCATGGGAAAAGAGAAGTTTGAGCGAACCAAGCCACACGTGAACGTGGGCACGATTGGACACATCGACCACGGGAAGACGACATTGACGGCGGCCATCACGAAAGTGTTGGCGATGAAGGGGTA
>Ga0180438_10002622_pt1 | contig 28794 bp, 26 predicted proteins | sample SS_ome_12_FD_132455 | JGI IMG/M metagenome (GOLD analysis project Ga0180438, IMG submission 132455) | Hypersaline lake sediment archaeal communities from the Salton Sea, California, USA - SS_3_D_2 metaG | ecosystem: Environmental > Aquatic > Non-marine Saline and Alkaline > Hypersaline >...
ATAAAACTATTAAAACGTATCGGTATAAAGTAAATCTCTATTAATTAAAAGTAGTGTCAGACATGCGCTGCTACTTTACTGCCACTTAGAAAGTGTCAGATATGCGCTGCTATTTATCAACTAGGAACTAGGCGTATTTTGCTTTACCGTACCAGGATCAGTTTTTTCTGAGCGATCTGATCGTCCACCTGTGCCCGGACAAAATAGACTCCAGCCGGGAGTTTCACGCCGCTGGTGTTTGTTCCGTTCCAGATCAAGGTTTCTGTATCCGTATACCGTGCGACTGTCCGACCCGAGATATCATGGATCAATATTAAAGGTTTAGCACCGCTGCTGGATCCGGTATTGATGATAAAACGCGTTCCACTGTGCGACGGGGTGATGCTTAAAACAAGCGGTGCGACATCGATCACCTGTTCCTGGATGCCGGTTACGTAGGGCACCGCCATGATCGATATTGCAGCGATCTGCGCTTTCGAAACTTCAGTACAAAAGTCATTGTTATTATACCCTGCACCGATCGTATCACTTGGATCATGATAGTGCGGATTGGTCACTGGCGAGTCCTCGATCTCGAGGAGAGCTGGATACCCGTAATCGAGAAATGATTGATTGTCCGATGGGATCCAGCTATTGGTCAGGCGCTTGCGTGTGAGCACGGTCGTATAGGTGTCAGCAGCTGCGATGAGAAAATCCGCCAGCCAGTCGCACGAAGGATTAGATGTTTTCCCGATAACCTCAACACTCTCTGGCAGTGCATTGACATACCCGATCATATCTCCGTTGAATACACCGCGGATACTGTCACCTGCATTAGCCGCGTGGTACGCGTAATATTCGCTTCCATAAAGACCGAATTCCTCGCCCGAGAAGGCGATATAGCGGATTGAAAATTCGAACTGATAATCCTTGGTCACGCGTGCTGCTTCGATCACACACGCTGTGCCGCTGGCATTATCATCGGCACCTGGCGCAATTTCATGTCCATAATAGGTGATCGCATCATAGTGCCCGCATACGACCGTATAGATCGAGTCAGGATACAGGACACCTCGTTTGACCGCGACCACGTTCGGAGCATGTCCTCCAGTGTGGTTTTGGAAGAATACTGAATCCATGCCATAACCGAGGAATTTGTCACGGATCCAGTTACCAGCCGCAAAGCATGAATCGTAGGTGGAGTAGCGGGATTTGAAGTCCTGCAATCGCTGGACGAAACTCAATATCGTATCCGGGCTTATCAGATTCACGATATCCTGGATCGTTGGATCGGATGTGACTGTGGGACTTTCCCATGTCGATGATATCCGGATAGGTCGGAAGAAGAGTTGCTTTACATGGACCGGTTGTCTGATAAGATCCTCGAACATAAGTGGGATCACCTTGATGACATGATCCTGATTTTCACTGTACAGAACTGTACCGAACAGCGAAAGATCGATTGTATTGGCTATCGTACGGATCAAATAATAATCACCCTCAATTGGTTCTTCATCGAGTATCTGATATGAAATCGAGGTAAGATCATCCAATTGATCTTCTGATATTATTGCCAGGGCAGAGTATTCTAATTCAGCTGATACTCCGATATTCCGGGCAATAAGAGGATCGAGTCGTTCAGGACCAAGATCTACCTGGATCAGGTAGGTCCCCGCGTTAGCGGCAAGACATAAGAGACCATATAGGATCAATAGTTTTTGAAACATAATGCACCTCTTTTATTTTGACCTCCCTTTGAGGTCAGTGTTTATCTGTTAATTTCACAAAACGTATGTCATTTATGAGATCTTTTGGGCTGGTGAATCCAATAACCGCGCAGTGGTCGAATTTCTTGGCTGCAAGAACCTTGATGATCGTGACTTTACACCGTTCTTTGCCTTGTTTATCAAGTCCTATGGCAATATCACCTTTTTTTGGCAGCGGTGATAATTCATATGGTATGTACATGATCGCATGTTCGTCCGGCGTTTCATCGATGACAAATATCGCCAATCCCGGACACCGTGGAATACATACCAGACATCCCGTACATTTTTCGTAGTCAATCACTGGTAATTCTATGAGTGAGCCGGAAATGGTGATCGCATCCTGGGGACACGCTCCGACACATGGATCGCACGGGATCTTTTCCGGACACTCGATAATCACATACGGGCCCTTTTTCCTCCGATCCTTCATAGGTTCTGTATTCATCATAATAATGATACGCAGAATCAAACGAGCGTCAAGTGGTATACCGATCACAGAGAATAGATAACGGATACTGATGTCCTGATGATTTTTGCATTGTATGCTTGACTTTGTGAGGGGTTTTTCTATAATACACCATGAGGATCATTTGTCGCTGTGAGGATGTGACTGAAGAGGAGATCGTCGAGAAGATCCATGATGGACATAAAACGATCGATGACTTGAAACGTATTATCCGGGTTACCATGGGACTTTGTCAGGGTAAGGGGTGCCGGCGTCACATTGCCAAGATCATTGCGCGGGAACTGGGTATACCGATGGAAAATATCCTGCAACCAACCTACCGTCCACCAGGCAAACCCATACCCATCAGTGCGACCGCAGAAGAAAAAGAGTAGTACATTTTCGTTATCACATGAACATTATTGACCTCGGTACAAGGGACTATAAAGAGGTTTGGGATATCCAGAAGATCATCCATGAGAGGCGTGTCGATGATATGGTTGATGATACGTTATTCCTGGTTGAACACGATCATGTGTTGACCCTGGGGAAAAGCGGAAAAAGAGAGAATCTGCTCATTCCGGAGGGAATGCTCGAGGAAAAAGGTATCAAATACTACGAGATCGAACGCGGAGGTGATATTACCTACCATGGTCCAGGGCAGCTCGTTGGCTATCCGATCATGAATATCAAACAGGGATTAGCCGGAGTCCGTCCATTCATCGAACATTTAGAGGATATGATCATCCATACGCTTGGAGATTTTAATGTTACAGGAAACAAGCAGTACAAAATGATCGGGGTGTGGACGGACAAAGGAAAGATATGCTCAATTGGTGTGGCGGTAAAACACTGGGTGAGTCTCCATGGTTTTGCCCTAAATGTAAATACCGACCTTTCATATTTCCATCTGATCCATCCCTGCGGCATGCCTGATATCACAATGACATCCATGGAAAAGATTCTCGGTCATCAGGTAAATATGCATGATGTTAAGCTGCGTTTAGTGAAAAACTTTGAGACCGTTTTCAACCAGGAAATGACATCAAGGTGTTTAGAAAAGATCCTCTAAAAAAACCAGATTGGTTGAAGGCGCGGATCCCCGGAGGGAATGAATTCGCTCGTGTCCATGAACTGCTCAGCCGTCTGAATTTATCGACCGTATGCCAGGAAGCACGGTGCCCGAATATTGATGAGTGTTGGAATAATAAGTCGGCGACGATCATGATCCTCGGGAAGATCTGCACACGGGCATGCCGGTTCTGTTCAGTGACCACGGGAGATCCACACGGGGCAATTGACGAGTATGAACCTGAACATGTTGCTGAAGCGGTCCGAATCCTTGATCTGCGCTATATCGTTATAACGTCGGTTGATCGTGATGACCTTACGGATCTCGGGAGTGGACATTACGCGGCAGTCATTACCCGTATTCGAGAGGTTCAGCCATCCACTCGTGTCGAGGTACTGATCCCGGATTTCAATGGGCAGAGGTCACTCTTAAAGAAGACCATTGATGCACGACCTTTTGTACTTGGCCATAATGTTGAAACAGTATCACGCCTGACCCCTTACATACGGGATCGGAGGTGTTCCTATCTGAATTCCCTGGGTGTATTACGCGCATCAAAAGAAATAATGAGTAACCTCCGGACCAAAACCGGTTTGATGGTCGGGTTGGGGGAAGAACAGGAAGAGATTATCCAAACTCTACGGGATGTAAAAGAATGCAACGTTGATATTGTCACGATCGGACAGTACCTGCAGCCAACGCGCAGGCATCATGTCGTTCAGAAATATTATACCCTGGATGAATTCAATGAACTAAGGCAATTTGGTGAAAAGATCGGCATACCCCATGTAATCAGTGGTCCGTTGGTTCGGTCATCCTATCATGCAAGCGAAATAGACCTCAAGTAGACATCTCAATTGTCTTGACAGGCAATAAGCCCTTGGTATAATATAAATAGACTGAAGACAATTCTATTGAGATCACGGCTTTCCCATTATGTAAAATGAGATCGAAAGGAGTACTATGAAATTCGTTATGAAGACCTTTATATGTTTATGGTTGTTAACATCGGTAGTTGCAGCTGCACCGAAATTGTGTGCCGTATACTTGTCGGATAATACCGCGATCGAGGAATGGGTGTCAATGAATATCCCGACATTTGAATATATAGATCGGATCGCGCTCGCTGAGGTCAACGGATCAATGGTTTCATTCCTCAGGCAAAAAGGATTTGACCTGAGCATTATCGACGATACGCCATGGCAGGGACGTTATTACTTGGGGAGCGTGCCTGATAACCGCGACTTACAGCTTCCAGGGCGTACCATATGGCAGACCGGGCATGTGTACTTGATAGAGGTTCAGGAACAGGATCTTGTTGCCATGCACTCTCTACCCGTATTATGGCAGCCTGTTTACAAAAAACCACTTCCGAACCGCTTTTGGCGTGAATTGACCGCGAAGGTCGTTTCCATCCCGATCGAATATGATCCGTTCATACAGACGATCGTGGATCAAGTGAACAGTGATACGATCATGACTTTGGTGCAGCGCCTTGAGGATTTCCGCACGCGGTTGACTCATTCTGACAGTTCTTTCGCGGCTTCGCAGTGGATATTCGACAAATTCACGGATTGGGGTTATACTCCTGTATTTGACAGTTTCTATGTCGATACTGCAATGGCTTCATGGGGCTACTGGCCAGATACTGGTTACGAACGCAATGTCGTGGCAACGAGCAATGGCACGATGAATCCCCTGACCCAGATGATCATCTGTGGTCATCATGATGCAATAATATGGTGGGATACTGCCCTGGCTCGTATCAATGCCCCGGGTGCGGATGATAATGCGACCGGAACAGTTGCGGCAATGGAAGCGGCGCGCATATTCAGGAATTATTCGTGGGAACCGAGCATCAAATTCATTACCTGGGGAACAGAAGAACTTGGTTTGTACGGCAGTTATCATTATGCTGGCATGGCTGATAGTCTGGGCTGGGATATTGGTGGAGTTATGAACGGAGATATGATCGGGTTCATGGACGATGCAGAACTGGATTGTGTTATCCAGCGGAGGGATTCAACCGGACTCTGGTTGTCCGATATGTATGAACGGGCGGCACAGTTGTATGTTCCCCAATTGATCGTATATAAGACGACCTCCACCGGCGGTTCAGATTGGTATCCGTTCGCGCGGCTGGGTTATCCTTCAGTCGGTGCAATGGAAAATAGCGGGTCATATTGGAATCCCTTTTATCATGACACTACTGACAAGACGTCGACACTTACCGCATCGTTTTTCGTCCTGGCAACCAAGGTAGAGATAGCCACACTGGCGATCCTTGGGATTTATCCAGGCCCGATCAAGGATGTTATCGCACGGGATATTGGCAATGGCTCTGATCTTGAAGTCTCATGGACACAATCCTCCCAGACTGATATTGCAGGTTATACGATATACTTTGGTATGCAGAGCCAGGTATATACCGATACGATCGATGTTCCGGGCGCAACCACGGGACAGGATACCCTGACCGGACTCATGACCGATTCTACTTATTATGTTGCAGTCACCGCGTATGATACAGATGGGCATGAAAGCTATGCTGCGCTTGAGGTCATTGGCGTTCCACGGATAGTGCCATTTGCTCCAACCGGAGTGACTGCATCGCCGATCATTGCTGGTATCCGGATCGATTGGCAGCCAAATAAGGAATTAGATCTTGATGGATACCGGATCTACCGACGGATCAATGAAAATCCAACCTGGGACAGTCTTAATACCATTCTCCTGACCGATACCACATTCACGAACGCTCCTCTTTCTGGAGCGAATAAATATTACTACGCGATCCGTGCTTTTGATGACGATGGAAATGCCAGTCCTCTGAGCGAAGAAGTATACGGGCGACCGGTGACACTGGATCAACGCATCCTGGTCGTTGATGAAACACGGAACGGCGGAGGTCCAAATCCGCCTGATTCTTTACAGGATCAATTCTATCAATACATTCTTCAGGATTATCCCTTTACCGAGTATGAATTCGGTAATCTTGCCGAGCGACCCGTGCTTGCCGATCTGGTACCATATTCGACTGTTGTCTGGCATGCGGATGATTTCAGTCAATTATGGGCATCCGATAATGTCGATGACTTGAAAGCGTATATGGAATACGGCGGCAATGTATGGTTTGTCGGGTGGAAACCTACGGCAAATCTCATGAGCAATACCATATACCCGGCAACTTACGGACCGGGCGATTTTGTCCATGACTATATGTTCGTTGGTGAAGTGGCGCTGTCATCGAGTGCTGATTCATTTGCTACCGCAATGGGACAGGCAGCATATCCAGACCTGGAGGTTGATACTGCGCGGGTAAGTGGCGGCGTGCTGTATCTTATCGAAGCATACCTCTATTCGTCCCCCGGAGAAGAAATTTACACTATCCACATGTACAATAACGGTAGTCCATTTGAAGGATCGACCTGCGGCATCCGGTATCTGGGTACGACCTATAAGACTGTGCTCTTTGGATTCCCGCTTTACTATATGGATATGGATGATGCGCGTGCAGCCGCCCAGAAGGTTATGAGCGATTTCAATGAGGTCGGTATTGCCGAGATCGACAAAGGTATCGGTATAATCAGCGGGGTGACGCTGTACCAGAATACTCCGAATCCCTTTATAAAGAACACGTCCATCACCTATCAGATACCGTCTGCTGGAATGGTGAAGCTATGCATATATAACGTACTGGGGCAGAGGATAAGAACACTCGCAGAAGGATTACATGATCCTGGTGTGTATACCATACCGTGGAATGCCCAGGATGATGATGGATATCATGTCGCGAATGGTATTTATTTCAGTAAGCTTGAAGCCATGGGTGTTACTCAGATCAAAAAGATGGTTGTTGTTCGATAGCCAAAGTGCGATACGAATATATCGGGGAGATGTCCTGAAAGTAGTTATTTTTCAATAATTTCTTGACGGATCCCTATTATTCATTATACTAAGTCAAATGTTGAAATTTTTGACGAAAATATTCGGCACCCAGACCGAACGGGCTCTAAAATCACTCTGGCCAATCGTTGATGAGATTAACGAATATTACGGAAAATTCAAGGATGTTGATCTGCAGACAACGAGTGAGCAGTTCAAAAAACGGATTGCGGATGGTGAATCGGTCGATGATCTTATGACTGAGGCATTTGCCCTTGTCAAGGAAGCATGTCGCCGTCTTGTCGGCAAGAAATGGCAGGTTGTGGAGATCGAAACAGAATGGAATATGATACCTTTCGATGTCCAGCTTATCGGCGCGGTCGTGCTCCATCAAGGGAAGATCGCTGAGATGAAAACGGGTGAAGGGAAGACATTAGTTGCTACTATGCCGCTCTATCTCAATGGACTGACTGGCAAGGGCGCGCACCTGATAACAGTGAATGACTACCTGGCACGGCGCGACCGTGAATGGATGGGTCCGGTCTATGAATCTCTTGGACTCACCGTCGGTGTCCTGCAGACAGGTATGGATAATGAATTGCGTAAGGAAACATACCGCTGTGATATTACGTATGGCACGAATAACGAATTCGGTTTTGACTACCTGCGGGACAATATGGTGTGGAGGATCGGAGACAAAGTACAACCCGGTCACAACTACGCGATCGTTGACGAAGTTGATAGTATATTGATTGACGAGGCACGGACACCTTTGATCATTTCCGGGCCAGTCGAACATGAGACCAAGGCATTCAACGACCTGAATCCCATCGTTCAGCGGATCAAATCAGCCCAGACAGTTTTCGTGAACCGTGTGGTTGCTGAGGCAAAGCGTATGCTTGATGACGGTGCTGATGCAAAGGAAGTTGGCAAGAAATTGCTCCAGGCAAGACGCGGTGATCCCAAGAACAAGCAGCTTCATAAACTTGAACAAGAACAGGGTATAAAGAAATTGATCGATGAGACTGAACTCAAATATATCAGGGATAAAACCTTTGATGAGATCGACAAGGACATTTATTTTACGATTGATGAAAAATCGAATATCATTGACCTGACCGAGAAGGGACAGCATTTTATCGCACCGAACGATCCAGGGATGTTTGAACTGCCGAACTTAAGTGAGAAGATCGGTGAAATCGAAAAGGATGAGAAACTCACGCCAAAAGAGAAACTGGCGACGCGGGAAAAAGCGTATCAAGAATATGCTCGCAAGAACGAAGCAATGGCAAACCTGCGCGCCCTGCTTAAAGCATATTCGCTGTTTGAAAAAGACGTTGAATATGTTGTCCAGGACGGCAGGGTCATTATCGTTGATCAGTTTACCGGACGGCTTATGCCGGGACGGCGTTTCTCAGACGGTCTGCACCAGGCGATCGAAGCCAAAGAGCATGTGCGCGTCCAGGAGGAGACACAGACTTTCGCAACAATCACGATCCAGAACTATTTTCGTATGTATGATAAACTTGCGGGTATGACCGGTACGGCGGCAACAGAGGCAAATGAATTCTGGGAGATATATAAACTGGATGTTGTAGAGATCCCGACTATGGAGCCAGTGCGCAGGGTCGATTATCAAGATATCATTTACCGGTCACGGCGGGAAAAGTACAATGCGATAGTAGAAGAGGTCATGAAGTGGAATGAGCAGAAACGTCCTATCCTCGTCGGTACAACATCGGTCGATGTATCCGAGGTACTTTCACGAATGTTGCAGCGCAAAGGTGTGAAACACGAAGTTCTCAATGCAAAACACCACCAGCGGGAGGCATTGATCGTGGCGAGTGCCGGTCAACCAGGTGCCGTAACGATAGCAACAAATATGGCGGGGCGTGGCACGGACATCAAACTTGGTAAAGGCGTTGTCGCATGCACCAAATGTTGCGTCGAATGCCTTGACCGTAATTGCCGCGAATGTTCCCACCAGGAGAAAAGAGAGTGCCTGCATGACGTGCCGTGCGGATTGTATATCGTTGGCACAGAACGGCACGAATCCCGCCGCATCGATAATCAACTGCGCGGCAGGAGCGGTCGCCAGGGTGATCCTGGTTCTTCCCGGTTTTTTCTCTCACTTGAAGACAATCTTATGCGCATTTTCGGGTCAGACAATGTGGCAACGATCATGGATCGCTTCGGAGGTGAAGAGCAGAAGCCGATCACCCATCCGCTCGTGACGCGAGCGATCGCAAACGCACAAAAACGAGTTGAAGAGAATCATTTCGAGATAAGGAAGAAATTACTTGAGTATGACGATGTTATGAACAAACAACGCGAGGAGATCTACCGGCGGCGTGATGAATTGTTACAGGGTGAGAACCTTTCAGAGATCGCTCATCAGCTGTTCGAAGATGCGATCGAGGATATGCTGCTCCGAAATACTGATCCGAGGATCAATCCTGAGGAATGGGAATGGGATTCAATACGCACCGAGTTCAATATGCTTTTTTTAACTGAGACCGTGCTGCCGAAACAGGGATTGGATAAGATCAAACAGGAAGAATTGCTCGACATGCTGCTCGAAAAGGCAAAAGAGCGCTTAACCTGGCGTGTGCAGGAGCTGGGTGAAGAAAAATTCCATGAAATGTTGAAATTCGTACTACTGGGAAGTCTGGATAGCCGATGGCGCGATCATTTGTATGCGCTCGATGATCTCAGGCAGGGCATCAGTCTGCGTGCGTACGCGCAGCGCGATCCATTGCTCGAATACAAGCAGGAATCCCATAAATTATTCGACGGGTTACGTGTGGATGTTGCGAAGAACTCCAGCGCTCTTGTATTCCGGGCGCAACCACAGGCTCGACAGAGAACACCTCAGCAAACCAAGGAATACAAACCTTCAGCGGCTGTTCGACCGGGGGAACAACCTGCCCAGCAAAAGACGGTTGTGCGTGACACGAAGATAGGAAGAAATGATCCCTGCCCTTGCGGCAGTGGCAAGAAGTACAAAAAGTGTTGTGGGAGGAAATAGTATGAAACCGTACCAGGTACACCTGTTCACCGATGAGAAGAAGATACCCGATGCCCTGCCGTCTGAACCGTGGTTTGTGTACGAGAATAAGCGATATCTGAATTTCACGGTTTTGGATTGTTTCCACCGGAAGACCAGCGAAGATCTCAAGGAAGCAGCACGTTCGATCATAGTATCTCGGGGTATTGTACCGGTCGACGGGAACAATGAATCATTGGTTGGGCTGCAAAGAGCAATGAGTGAACTCAAAAAGGTGGAATCGTTCATTTTTAGTTCGGATGAAATGTCTGCACTCTATGCACTTTTTTCGATCTTTGGTGAAAAGGCAACCTTCTTCCTTGATCGGGAAACTACTCCCAGCATTATTGCGACCCTGCAGTACCGCAATATTGAGTACTATAATCACAATGACATAGAACAACTGGGCAAATTACTGAGCGCGAAAAGTGAACGCATCCTGGTAATCGATGGCGTGTATGAATGGATAGGAAAGGTGGGGCTGGTGAACGATCTGCTCAAGATCGCGGAGCTAAATGAGTGCGTGATCATTGCCAACGAGTTGAATTCATTTGGATTCATCGGGCGCGATGGTCGGGGCTTTGTTGATCTGTTCAACTGCTATGACGCCATTGATATCGAGATCGGCAGTTTCAGTCGTTTCCTTGGTGGTTTTGGCTGTTATATCGCGGCGAAAAAGTATCTCACTACCAAGATGAAAGAAAATGCAACAGGAATTCTCTTGCCGATGCCGCAGTTCATGGTCGCAACCAACCTTGCTGCGCTCGGGATGTTACATTCAGAAAAGGCGAACAAGAGCATGTATCAAAAATTGTGGAAAAATGCGCGGTATGTCGTGACGCGTTTGAAACAGATCGGCTTCGAGACGATCAGCGAAACTCCGATCATCGTAGTTTCAATGAAGAATAACGAAGAAGCCGGTGAATTCATAAAGCGGCTCTTCTTCGACCACATAATCGTATCTCAGAATAAAGAACGTATCCGGCTGTGTCTTTCGATCGAGCATTCGAAAGAAGATCTTGATTATTGTCTGGAAAAGTTCGAATCGATCGGAGAAGAACTGGGTATAGCCAAAGCCAATTGACCCTTTTTGCTGCGCAATGAACCAAAATAACTTAATTCAAAAAGATGACCTGGTCTATGTGTATCTGGATGAGAAAAGAAAATTTCTTGTGCAGATGGTTACGGGAATGCAACTTCAATCCGATCTCGGTAATGTGCAGATGGATGAGATGATCGGACGACCCTTTGGCAGTTCGGGAAAAACACACCTCGGTCATGCTTATTACTGCCTGAAACCATCAACCGCTGACCTCATGTTCAAGGTCAAGCGGCTGACCACCATCGTATACCCGAAGGACCTTGGATATTTGATCCTGGAAACCGCGATCGGCCCTGGTTCATATGTTATTGAAATTGGCACTGGCAGTGGTGCGTTGACACTTGTGCTCGCCAAGCTCATTGCGCCCGATGGCAGGGTTTTTTCCTATGACCGCAGGCAGGAATTCATTGATAATGCCAGAAAGAATGTACAGCGCGCGGGTTTTAGCGAGAATGTGGACTATATATGTTGTGATGTAGCGCATGAGGGATTCGGTTCAAGATCGGTTGATGCGTTGTTCGTCGATGTACCCGAACCATGGGACATTGTCCCCCATGCGGCTGATGTATTGAAAGGCGGTCACCACCTTGTTTCCTGGAGTCCAAATATCGAACAGGTGAAGAGAACCGTCGAAGCCTTGAAAGGCAATGGTTTCATCCGCATTCAGGTAAGTGAGATCACGGAGCGGGAAATGCTCGTTCGAGAGCGGGGAGTACGCCCGAGGGAGCGTGGTATTACCCATACCGCCTATTTGATCAGGGCGCAGCGAGTATTATCTCATCAAGGGGATAAACTATAAATTCGAAATTCTAAACAAATTATAGATTCCAAAATTCAAACCGTATACGTTTTTTTCTGTATGTGGTTTTGTCTCTCGGTTTACTGCATAGTGCCTTCAGTTTGCTCTTTCTGGTGGCGTTTAGCGCTCAGCGTATAGCGAGGCGGTGTTATTTAAGGTAAGCGAGCGGGTCTACCGGTGTACCATCTTTGCGGAGTTCAAAGTGGAGCATTGGTCCGGACAGTGATCCACTTTCACCGACACGTCCGATAATGCGTCCCTTTTCCACGCTGATACCGGTCTCTACAAGGGTTTCGGATAGATGACCATAAAGTGAATAAAAACCATCTTGATGATCGATCAGGATCATGTTGCCATATCCAATAAAGCGGTCAGCATACACGATGGTTCCTGGAGCAACCGCATAGATATTTTCTCCGTATCCTGCGCGGATGTCGATGCCATTATTTTTGGTCGTGGTATTGTATTTCGGGTGAATTACCTTGCCAAACTTTGTTTCCACTGTACCCCTGCATGGCCAGGGAAGCATACCTTTATGCTTTTCCATATACTCACCAGAGACCCTTTCTTGTTTCTTTCGGAGTTCAACGATCAATTCCTCGAGTTTTCTCTGGGAGCTTTTCAACTCTTTTTCGATCTTGACTTTTTCACTCTCTTGTTTTGCCACCCGATCGAGTATTTGTTTTTTATGTTGCCGCTCTTCGCTTAGACGGTCAAGTTCGCTCTCCTTTTCCTGGCGTCGATTTTCAAGCAGAACGATAAGATCTTCCCTCATTTTTTTATCGACGAGATAGCGCTCCCAGTCGGATTTGAATTCAAAGAAAGCCTGTTGGTCATCCTTAGCAAGGATCTGCAGATAATATGATGATGAAAGAATTTGCGGCAGTGATTTCGACGAAAATACTATTTCCAGTTTATAAAAAGGTGTCCATTTATATAAACGCAGAAGCCGTTCGCGTAGATCATCTCTGCGATGCTTCATCTTCGCTTCCAGCTGAACGATATTTTTCGTTAATTCCTGAACGTTTTGTTGCTCATTGCTCATCTGTGAGGTGAGTTCATCGATATACTTGATCGTAAGGGTAATCCCCTCATCAACCTTTTCGATATGGGCAAGGGTTCCGATCTTTTCTTTCTCGAGTTGTTTCATCTCTGTCCGTACCGCCGTGAGTTTTTCTCTAAGTTGATCGAGTTCTTTCTGTCTCTCTTCGATCTGCCCGAACAATGCGATGATGATCAGAAATATCATTGAAGGAATTTGCGCAAGGCAATGGTCGATCCGATAATGCCAAAAAGCATACCGCTAACCACGCTGCCGAGGAGAAAGAGCCACTGTGGAAAATAAATATTCGCGAGGAATGAACTCGCAGCTCTTGCGGTTATTATCGTGAGAATGAAGGCGATGAAACCACCGATTATCCCCTGGATGATACCCTCAAAGGTGAATGGTACGGCAATGAATGAGTTGGATGCTCCAACCAGCTTCATGATCTCGATCTCGGTTGAACGAGCGAAGATCGTTAACTTGATGGTCTGAAAGATCACGAAGATAACAGAAAAAATGATGATGATGAGCAAGCCAAGATCGAACAGTGTAACGATCTGCGATATCTTCTTGAGTTCATCAACAATCTCCCCTCCGTATATCGTTTCTGTGATGCCCCGAAGGAGCATTATCTTCTCGCTGATCTCCTGTAATCCATGGGCGTTGCGGAAGCGGGGCTCAAGCTTTATCCGCAGCGATGCGGGAAGGGGATTAGCTTCGAATACAGATAAGACTTCTTCGGTCTCGCGCAGTTCGGACTGGAGATTCTGTAGTGCTTCATCCGATGAGACATAGATGACCTCTGTTACTCCATTGATCTTCTGGATATTCTCGGTCAAACCTTTATGATCGGTGTTATCGCTGAGGAAGGCGATGATCTCAATTTTCTGGTCGAGTACGTCAAGAAAGTGGTACAGGTTTACCGTGACGAGTGCGAACAGGGAAAGCAAAAACAGGGAAATAGATGTTACGAGCAGAGAGAGAATGAATAGTGAACCATTGCGACTGATGGTCTTGAATCCTTCGCGTATTCCAATGCGCAATGCCATTTGATTACTCCAGGGTCAGTTTATTGTCCTCGATCCTCAATACCCGTTTTTTCACACGTTTGACGAGTTTGAGATCATGTGTTGCCATAAGCACAGTCGTGCCTTTGTAATTGATATCCATAAGCACGTCGATTATCTCCTGCGAGCTTTTCGCATCGAGGTTGCCGGTTGGCTCATCGGCAAGCATGATATAGGGATCTCGGACCAGGGCTCGAGCGATCGATACTTTCTGTTGTTCACCACCGGATAATTGATACGGGTAAGAGAATTTTTTATGACTGAGCCTTAGATAAGTGAGGATATCCATCATATTCTTGCGGATATCGCGCGGGGGCATGTCAGTAACCTCCAGGGCAAATGCAACATTCTCTTCCAGCGTTCTATCCTGCAGGAGTTTAAAATCCTGGAAAATAATACCGATCTTGCGGCGCAGCCTTGGAATATGCCGTTTTTTCACGAATCGCAGGTTTTCATTCATGACCTTGATAGTTCCCTTTGTCGGTTCCTCTTCCTTGTAGATCATTTTAAGGAGCGTGCTTTTCCCTGCACCGGTCTGGCCATTTATAAAAACAAATTCACCTTTTTCTATGAAAAAGGAGATGTCTTGAAGTGCAATCCAGTCTTTCTGATATACCTTGGTAACATTTTCAAAGGAAATCATCTGTTAAAGCATAATCATAATAATGGAACTGTCAACATTTCATGTGTTAGGATGAAGCTTTTTGCCAACTCCCCTTGACTTTATTTCGAATTATCTATATAATACCGCGTGAAGGCTGTTGCCGTGAACCGCCAGGCAAAGCATGACTACCACGTGCTCGATACCTATGAAGCGGGTCTTATTCTTAAAGGCAGCGAGGTCAAATCATTGCGCCAGGGTACTATATCATTGAGTGATGCACACGGTGAGATTGTTGATGGTGAAGTGTTCCTGTTCAATCTCCATATCACACATTATAGACACGCGACAACCGAGCAGGTGGTTCCAAAACGTAAACGAAAACTCCTGCTTCACAAACGAGAGATAAAAAAATTGTATGGTCTGGTAACCCAACGCGGCAATACGATCATCCCGCTGAAAGTATATTTCAATGATAGGGGAGTTGCCAAGGTAACGATCGGGATATGCCGGCGCAAGCGGCTGTATGATAAAAAGGAGAAATTGCTGAAAAAAGAAGTTGAGCGGAAGGTAAGTGCGATAAAAAAGGCGATGCGATGAGCATGATATTATTGATATTGATCAATCTCATTCCAAACACCTACGAAATCAACTGGGAGGGACACAGTATCGTTGTGGAATCTGAAACAATTGAATTTCAGAATTACATTGCGCTGAAGCCGGTCGCTGATTTTCTCGGCATAAACTATATACTCGACAATCGAAGCCAGAGGTTATTTTTGACCGAGGATGTGCACCGGGTAGAATTGATCGGTGATATCAATACCATTTTTTACAACGATAGTTACAAAAACGTTCCATTTGCTCCTGTACGGATGTTTGATGACGTATATTTCCCCGCGAGCGAGATCGTGAACATGGTTGCCAGCGGATTCGGGAAACTGGTATTCATAAAAGAGGTGAAAGAGGCACCGAAGATCGATGTGATCAAGGTGTCGAGCCGGGGAGATTCTGCAGTGGTATCTTTCGCCTGGGCAAAACCAGTTAATTTCGATGTGCAGTTCTTTATGAAAAACGCTGTCATCGAACTCGATGGAGTGTATCGTAAGGAAAGATTGCCGCCCCGGGGAAAGATAACCGCAGTGGAACTCTTACCTTACAATACCTATACACGATTAGAATTGAACCTCGAAGGCGTTAATGCATATCTCGAGCGGGATACGGAGATCGTTTTCTATTATAAGTTGAGTCAGCAGATAAAGACGATCGTGATCGATGCAGGACACGGTGGCGTTGATCCCGGTGCAGTGGGGAAAAAGGGATTATATGAAAAGGATGCGAATCTTGCCATCGCAAAATACCTCCATGAAATGTTAGAAGATTCACTCGATGTCAAAGTAATCATGACCAGAGAAACAGACAAATATCTTTCATTGAAAGCCCGTACCCAGATCGCGAACCGGAACAGTGCGGATCTATTCATCAGCATTCACTGTAATGCATCGGCTAAAAGCAATGTCATGGGAGGTTTTGAAACATACTTTCTCTCTGAAGCGCGGACGACCGAGGAACGGGCAGTTGCTATGCGGGAGAATGCATCTTTGAAATTCGACGGGATCGAACCTGCTAGTGTACTCGATAAAATTCTGCTCGATCTGGTTCAAACAGCTTACCTTGAGGAATCGAATTGTTTTGCAGAATGTATTCAACAGCGCGCCGAATGTTCATTGCCGGTTCATTCACGTGGGGTCAAGCAGGCGAATTTTTATGTACTACGGGGGGCGTTTATGCCGGCGATCCTGGTCGAGTGCGCTTTTGTCTCGAATTTAGACGAGGAAAAACTGTTGAAAAAGAAAGAATTCCGTAAGAAACTTGCAGTGACCTTGTTCCATGGGATCCGAAATTACATCGATGATTATGAGAGGAGGTTGAACAATTGAACAGTGCTCCGGTTGGTGTGTTTGATTCCGGGATCGGTGGATTGACCGTCGTTCGTGAGATCCGGAGTTTGTTGCCACGGGAAAATGTCGTCTACCTTGGAGATACAGGACGTCTTCCATACGGAACGAAATCCGTCGACGCGATCATCCAGTATTCACTCGAGAACATGGCATTCCTTCTCTCGAGGGGTGTAAAATTCATCGTCGTAGCATGTTATTCTTCAACCTCGGTCGCGATCGATATGCTGCAACAGCGTTGTCCGGTTCCTGTTATCGGAGTAATCCGTCCGGGCGTACAGCGTGCCCTTGAGTTATCCAGATCCGGAAAGATCGGAGTGATAGGAACGAGTCTTACGATCTATAGTGGTGCGTACGAAAAGGCATTTCAGGCCCTGTCCTCGAAAACCGAGGTTGTTGGCCGTGCCTGTCCACTGCTGGTATCACTGGTTGAGGAAGGATGGCTTAAACATCCAGCAACAGAACTTATTGTTGCGTCATATCTGGAGCCTTTACGTGACGATGGTGTTGATACGCTGCTTCTTGGCTGTACTCATTTTCCGCTACTGATGGATGTTTTTAAGAAAGTAATGGGTGCGATAAATTTCGTCGACGCATCACGGGAAGTCAGTATAGAACTCGGACGTGAATTGGCAAAACACGATATTGAAAGCGATATACAACAAGGGTCTTTAACTATCTACCTGACCGACCTGTCGATGAATTTCAAGGAGATCGGTGAACGTTTTCTTGGCGAGCCGATGGCGAATTTTTCGCGCGTGGCATTAAAGAAGGCAGGAGGGGACTAGAAGATGGTATTTTCCATAAGGATATATAGATTTTAGATTTTTGATTGAAAAGAGGAATTAAATATGAGAGGTGATGGTCGCAAAAGTGATGAACTGCGTAAAATAACGATCGATCTCGATTACCTGGACTACCCGGCTGGATCCTGTTTGATCGCAATGGGGAGAACGCGTGTTCTCTGTGCGGTTACCGTGGAACACAAAGTACCTCATTTCCTTATTGGCACAGGTACAGGTTGGTTGACTGCTGAATACTCACTCCTCCCCGGAGCAACACATGAGCGTAGCCAGCGTGAAGTTTATTCCGGTCGGTTGAAGGGAAGGACCCAGGAGATCCAGAGATTTGTTGGACGATCTTTACGACCGATCTTTAATCTGTCACTCATTGGCGAGAGGACTTTCATTGTTGATTGCGATGTCATTCAAGCCGATGGTGGAACCAGGACGGCTGCAGTCAATGGAGCTTTCATTGCCCTGAGTCGTGCCATCCAGCGCATGATGCAGAATAAAGCGTTCGCGGTTGATCCGATCATAGATTCTGTTGCTGCGATCAGTGTTGGTATGGTAAACAATGACGTATTGATGGATCTGAATTACCAAGAGGATAGCCGCGCTGATATCGATATGAACATGGTCGTAACCGGGAAAGGTAAGATTATAGAGATCCAGGCAACCGCAGAACATATGCCGGTTGATAAAGGACAGTTCGATAGCATGTTTGCCATGGGGATGAAAGGGATAAAGAAGATCGTCGCCCTGGAGAAAAAAGTAATTGGCAGGGACGCAATATAAGGATTTTCGTAGAACAGTTGCAGAAAAACAGCGCGGTAAGCGTATCGATCATTATCTGATCGCATCCGGTATCGGAATATCACGCAGTCTGACTCAGAAACTGATTGAACATCAGGATGTGCTGGTGAACGGTCATCCAGTCAAACGGTCCTACCGTGTACAAAGTGGTGATGATATTCAGGTGCGTTTTGAGGTACGATCTGCACCGATAATACAGGCTGAAGACATACCGCTCGATATCATTTATGAGGATGATACGATCATTGTTGTGAACAAGGCAAAGGGTATAATCGTCCACCCTGCCCGGGGAAACTTTGAGCACACTATGGTCAACGCACTCCTTCATCATGTTGGAGCCTTGCCCACCCTCAGTGACAAAGTACGACCTGGTGTGCTGCACCGTCTTGATAAGGATACGACAGGGCTCATTTTATTCGCTAAGACGGATGAGGCACTCAGATTTCTCAGCCGCAAGATAGAGCAGCGGAAAATCACCAAGATATATCATGTGTTGTGCTGGAATTATCCAGGTATGTCAATCGGAACCATTGAAGCACCGATCGGTCGAAGTGGATTGGACCGCACTAAGATGACCGTGACGCCATTGTCATCAAAGGATGCGAAGACAGAATATCGTGTGCTAGAACGGTTTTCCATCGCATCATATTTAAATGTGAAATTGATCACGGGTCGGACTCACCAGATACGGGTGCATTTGAGGCATGTTGGTTGTCCCGTGGTAGGTGACAGAGATTATGGAGGACGCAGTCCGGGCGTCATCAGGCGAGGCAGTGATATCCCGTTTTTCAAAGGTATATTAAAGATGATAGATCGGCAAGCCTTGCATGCAGCTGAGATAGTATTCGACCACCCAACTCAGCGAAGAAAATTGAAGCTGACCGCCCCGCTTCCCGAAGATATGCAGGGAGTCCTTGATTATATGCGTGCGCAGGAGCAGTAGTGAGTAGCTGCTCATGAATATTTAGATTGTATTAGATAAGACATTATGAATGGAACTTATATCACTTTCTGGCTATATGAAGTACAAAAGAGATTAACGGGTCTGTATATAGACGATATCTGCAAACACGAACGACTTGTGCAGATCGTTCTTGGAAAAGAATCGCTCTATATCTCTCTGTACCCTGACGCCGTGGCATTGTGTTTGAACCGGAAAGAAAGCCGGCATTACGAATCAATCAATTCATTCAGTACGCTTGTAAGAGGATTGCGTATAGAGTATGTGAAACAGGTTTCTTTTAAGCCAATCCTCCATATTGGGTTTCAAAAGGAGGATCTTCCCGAGCGGAACGATACTGAGATCACGATCATGCTATACCGGGAGGCGCCTAATCTTCTGATCTCACGGGGGAGTGTACAGAGGAAACTTTTTTCACGTATCGTAGAAAAGAAACCCAAAAAGTCTCTATGGGATCTATCGAGGAATGACCTGAATGAATTGTTTGTCGGGGTTCGTCAGACGGTAGAGAAAAAGATCCTTGTGACATTCGAGGGGATCGATCAAAATCTGGCAAAAGAACTTACATCGGAACGCGCCTGGCAATTGCAGAAATCCATACATAACCGAGAATGCGGTAAGCCGCGCCTTGTTTCAATCAGGCCTTTATTGATAAGTCTCTTCGAAGACGAGTATTTGAATGAATATGCTTCATTCAATGACCTGGCACAATATGCGATAGGCGCATATATTGAAATATTGCGTCACGAACGTGCCGCGCTCGAAAAAAGAAAGGTAATACGGAATCTCAAACGGAAGATCGGTCGTCTGAGAAAGAAAGTGTTACCTTCAAGCGAGATCGAACATTACCGTATTATGGGGGACTATATTCTGGCGAATCTTACATCAATAAAAAAGGGCGCCCTTCACGCAGTCGTGCCTGCCATCTCTGGTAACGGCACCTATGAGATATCACTTGATCCGCAGAAAAGTCCACAGGAGAATGCGCAGGCATATTTCAAGCAGTATAAGAAACTCAAACGTGGTCAACCCCACATTTCAGAAAAGATCGCACGCTTGCAAGAAGAACTTGTCGATGTTCAAGCCCGTGCATCGGAACCAGTTCGGGAAAGTGTGCAAAAGCGTACAAAAAGCGTTCAACATGCAGCACCATTCCGTGTCTTTCATCTTGATAGCGGGGCTGATGTATACGTGGGGAAAAACGCGCGGTCGAATGATAGACTGACCTTCTCGTATGCTAATCCACACGATTATTTCTTTCATGTTCGCGGTTACCAGGGTTCGCATGTTATTCTGCGTGCTAATGTGAAAAGGGGCCACCAGGCGGCGAAAAAGGATATTGAAACCGCCGCCGCAATCGCGGTTTATTACAGTAAGGCAAAGACCCAGAAGCAGGTACCGGTTTCATATACCCAGCGGAAGTATTTAAAGAAGAGCAAAAAGGGAAAACCCGGGACCGTAACCTTGATGCGCGAGGAGGTGATCTTTGTCGATCCTGACCTTCCGTGTCGCCCCTCTTGACTTGTTCTATATATGTTATATACTTAACAAAAAGGAGGTAGTACCATGCCAGAAGCTGACAAAACAATCGAAGAAGGTAAGATATGGGCATTCCTTGCGTATTGGGGTCTTCTGTTCCTGTTACCATTACTTGGAAAGAAAGATAATAAATTCGCCGTATTTCATGGCAAACAGGGAATGGTTCTGTGTATTGCCATCGTCGCGATCTTCATAGTCTTTTCTATTTTAGCTTTCATCCCCTATATCGGATTTATCTTTGTGATACTTGAATGGCTTGTCCTGGTTGTGTTGGGTGTTTTCGCGATCATCGGAATGATCAATGCACTCACGGGCAAGTATTGGAAGATGCCGATCTTGGGTGATATCGCTGAAAAAATAAACATCTAAGCGCAACGATTCGGTTGGATCAATTCTGCAATCTACTTCCTTTCAGGGGGGAGAAGGAAGAGTGGCGGTTTTTGTTTATTTCAGAGAGGATTTTACGGGACGATCTTGGTCCCCGCATTACCTAAGATCGCTGATTTTGCCCGGTCTAAAGAGGTGATAATGACCTCACTGCCACCATTTTCCAAAAAACTGATCGCGGCTTCGATCTTCGGTCCCATGTTCCCCGGAGGGAAATGTCCGTCTTGCAGGTGTTTTTTTATCGTTTGTATCTTAACATGCTTGAGAGCATGCTGATTGGATTTTTTGTAGTTAGTATAGACATTCTCTTCGCTGGTCAGGATAACAAGGGTCTCAGCTTTTATATCCCGTGCAAGGACTGCTGAAGCGCGGTCCTTGTCAATAACCGCATCAACTCCTTCGTAAGTGCCATCGATCTCCGTATAGACAGGTATACCACCACCACCAGCTGCAATTACGATCACACCTCGATCAACCAGCCGACGGATGGTGCGCCGGTTTACGATCTTAACCGGTATGGGCGATGGAACAACCCGACGATATCCGCGACCAGCATCATCTTTGATCACCCAGTTGAAGTTTATCGCCAGGTTTTCGGCTTGCTTCTTTGTGTAATGCGGTCCGATATATTTTGTTGGATTGATTATTGAAGGATCGTTTGGATCGACCGCAACCTGGGTTATGATCGTAACGACTTCTCGTCTGATCCCGAGAAGGTAAAGGCGATTTTGCAGGCTTTGTTCGATCATATATCCCATACCGCCTTCTGTATCCGCTACGATCACACCGAGTGGCAAAGCAGGAATGTCCTGCGCGGTCCGTTCCACGCGCAGGAGAGCATTGCCGACCTGAGGTCCGTTACCATGGGTGATTGCCAGATTATAGCCTTCCTGGATCAATTCAACAATGCCAGCAAGACTCTTGCGTGTGTTGGCGAATTGCTCGTGAATGTCTTCTTTCCCGGTAGTCGCAATAGCATTGCCACCAAGCGCGATAACAGCCTTTTTCATCAAATATTATAGGTATACGACTATATATGTCAAGTTAGGCAAGAACACTGGTATTATACAAAGGGCATAAGGTAATTGATAGGCCTGCGTCTGTCGTCGAGGTTAGTATACTGTCTTCTTATCGTTGAAGTTATCAAACCATTTTTGTGCATTCATTGCGGCGATGGTATCATGATGCTGTAACAGGTAGTTGATATTCCCCTGGACCAGACGTTTGATAAGATCGCGGTTATGCACCAATCGTTCATCATACGCAATGGCTGGATTATGAACGGTCAGACGCGAGAAATCGAATGGCTGATATGCTGATGTATCTTGAAGTATCTGGATCACAAAACCATAGGGTACCGGCGAGTGCTCCACTTTGATCTGGCTGAGATCGTTATCCGGATACGGCATGGCAAGATATACATTAGCTTCAATCAGATGTTGATTGATGAAGGTCTGCAACATATGCACGAATCTGGCCTGTATCACCTGCGAATTATATGGCTTTCCATATTCGAATTTGTACAATTCCGACATATATGTATCTACTGAAGTCCGTACTTTTTCGTAAAATTCAGGATAAGCGCGTTCGAGATATCGGATATACCAGGTCCTTCGTAATAATTCCTTGTCAATGATCACCAGGTCCGTGCGTATTTTCTGAACATGCTGGAAGTACAGGGTGGGTGAGTAAATATCCCAGAACGTGCATATCACCAGACTATTGGGGGGTAACTGTTCGATATGTGCACGGCTGAAATCGTAAGCGAATGTGTTATGTCGGAGCGAACAAGCATTGTAATTGACCAGGATGATAAGTATGCTGACCGGGATAACGACATACCATTTTAAGTACCGCTTGATTAATGTGATACCATAGATCGCAGCGATTACCATAATGGAGAAAGCGGGGATGTAATACGATTCAATGTCTGGAATAGAGTAATTTGCTGCATAAAGCATATTGATGAAAACAACACTCGAGAACAACCAGAACTTTGGACGCTCGGTCCGGTACAAATGCACGAAACCGGTGAATACCGGTATGAGGAAAATATACTGGAAATTTCGGGCGAGCAACCCGATGCCATTGAAAAAGTTATTGATGATTTCGTTAAAAGAAAGTGTAAACATCCAGACCTGGTACTGTTTACCTGTTACATGCCACACTAATCTTTCGAGATTGTATGCACCGCCCCATGCAAGCAATGCACCCCCATTGGTCCGTGCAATAAGATAGCAGTAGAGTGATAGTCCTGCCAGGCAAAAAGAGAGGCCATACAGTATGAATTTAATTTTCGGACGGTATATTATGATCACGTAGATGATCACGGGCAATACAAGAGAAAAAATGATCACATGGTTGGCTAAAGCTAACCCAATACAGTACAACAGAAAGAAAATCGAACGCGTGTTAGATGGGCGAAGGAGTATCAGGATTATCAGGACTACGAATGTTGCGGTGAGGGAATATACCTCATTCGTTACTGCGATACGCCAGATCATCGGTGCGAATGCATAGAGTATACCGAACAGGATGGCGGTAATTTTGTCGTGAGTCAGCCGGTAAGCGATTAAATATACGATCAATGCAGCGATCATAGCGACCAGTGCGGAGAACAGGTTGACCATGTTCACCGGATCACCCGGCAGGGAAGTGAAAAGATACGAAAGGATCGTATAGAGTGGGTATCCAGTCGGATGAGCAATGCCCAGTGTATATGATACGCTTGCCAGCTCACCTGAATCGATCAGGTAAACTGATGGACATAAGGTATAAAGGTACGCTGCGATTATGAAAACACCGAGGTCTGTCAGTATAATGATCGTCCAGGGGATCCGTCTATGCTGTATGTTCATAAACAGTTGCTTGAGCTATAACAGGCGGAACGTAAAGGCAGAACAATCTGATTATTTAACGAAATTCAGGTGCAGATTCGTAAGACGGGTCTGCAGATCCTTCTTTTGCTCATCCGTAAGATGGGGCTCAAGTTGTTTAAACAGAGCATCGATCGAGTCGATCGCAAGTTTGGCCTGCTCCATATCCTTTTGATGTTTCTGGGTTTCCGGATGAGCGATCAGGTCCAGATAGGCCCATGCTTTCCCTTCGAGGGTTAATATGTTCAGATAAATATAGTCTTTAACCTTTATTGGTTCCTCGAGCAGTTGTTGATCTTGTTGTCCGTCGGGTCTATCTTTCTTTTCTGATTCTTCTGATTTCTCTCGCGACTGAGTGCTTTCCTGAGGTTCCTGTTCGCCTTGTTGTTCTTTCTGAGTTTTTTTATTATTATCTGTCATCTTGAATTATACTGGTTTTGAGATAGAAATCAATATTTTTTGATAATCACAAATAAAAGAAGCAGCACGCCCGGCAAACCGTGAAAAACATTTTTGCATGGATGCGTTTGCGTAACATACATATCGCAGGGTTGTTCCAGATCTGACCAAGCGCTGCCTCATGACAGTTGCCGATGATGTAATCGGGACAGGACTCAACCTCACCGGAGGGAAGTAAGGTTGCTGTACTCCACATGGCATGGCATTGCCCCTTTATCGATTGATAGAAATACGGATCCATAGAGTAATAGGGAGTCATTTGGGAGAATGAAAAATCGGGGAATACTTCTACGTGTACGCTCTTTTCACGTCGTAGATCCTGGCATACAGTGAAGATCTTTTCAATATCACAAGTTCTCTGTGCCGCTGATTGTGCTCCTTGCCAGTAATTAAGATCGCGATCCAGGGTATTCATAAGATAATGACGGTGAGCAGCCAGGTCCTGCGAACTTGCGAACATTGGATGTATGAACTGAACACTCTCTGCGTTATATGTAACCGCGATACGGATTACTTCCTGCATTGCGGTGGGTTCTGCGGCATTGATCATTGAATTGATTCGCAAACTGGGTGCGCCTGCACGGATTCTATTTTCTTTCAAACTGCGTAGACCCCGCATTATCTGGTCGAATGTGCCAGCGACACCACGAATACGGTCATGGACATCCCTGGGTCCATCGATCGATACCGTGACCGCGTTGACGCCATTGTCGATAACAGTTTTTACATATTGCTCAAGAAAAACTCCGTTCGTTGTGATCGCAAGAAATAATCCGTGGGATTTTATATGTTTGATCATTCTATCGATCCCCCGGTACAGGAATGGCTCGCCACCGGAAAGATGGATGCGTGGTTTGAAGCATGCCAGGTTATCGATGATACGCAGCCAATCGTTAATATCGAGCTCTGGTCGTGGATTGCGCAGTTTTTCAAAGCACATGGCGCAATTCAGATTGCATCGGTCAGTGGGGTAGATGTTCACGGCTTCCGGAAGGAATGTTCGATACTGCAGAAGAGGAGAGAAATATTTTCCGACATATGACGCAATACGGTGCCTGGCGAGTCCCAGGGCATTCCTGGGATTATGCAATGCGGTTTGTATTATCCGGTTGATCCTACGCATTGTGCATTCTCGAAAGCGACCATTGTGCCGCACGGGAAAGGATCTGGTCAGGGGCATGACTGAATTTTTCGAGGTAGGGGAATGCAGTGGTGTCACCAGTATGGCCCAGGGCGATCAAAGCATTGCGCTGGATAGCCGTAAAATTGATCCATGAAGCAGTGATCTGATTATCAGGATAGTGCTTCCGATAAGCGGTTTCATCCGAATTCAGCACTTCAAACAAGGGGATACATGAGCCAACCTGACCTATCGAGGTACGGGGTTTAACCGGTTTTGCAGACCTGTTCTGCGGACAGGCATCCTGACATGTCGTACATCCGTATAAACGCGTGCTCCAGACTTCCATAATATCTTCAGGGATCGGACCGCACCAGTTGGTGAGCTCCTGGATGCAGCGGGTTCGATCGATGATATAAGGTTCTTTGATCGCCTGTGTCGGACATGCGTCAATACAGGCACGGCAGTCGCGACAATCCATAGACAATGGTCGGTCTGGATCAAGGTCAAGATCGGTGATTATCTCACCAAGTACCACCCATGAACCATAGACAGGATGTATCAGGATGCTGTGTTTGCCATAATATCCGAGACCGCTCCGTTGCGCCAGAGGTTTTTCCGCGACCGGACCATTTGAGTGCACTACATAGGAGTGGGCGTTTTTTGAATGAATATACTCGGCTAGTTTTTCCAGTCTGTGACGCAGATCCCTGTAATAATTTCGCCAGGTATAGCGGGCAATACGACCGCACGGATTACCTGGCTCAGAGAGATCATCGTCTTCGTCGGTGTAATAATATTCGCAAGCAGTGATCACTGATCGCGCATTCGCTAATACCGATTTCACATCGTAAAACTTCTCTATCTTCGCGAAATGCCGGTGCCTGCGGTTCGTGAATAAGCCTGCAAGTTGTTGCTCTCTGAAATGCTGGAGTTCTATAATGAAAGGTTCGGTGTGCGTGACTTTTATATCATCAATGCCCAACTGCTGTGCATGGTCATTAATATCCTGGAAATGAATCACAAGAATATTGGCACAAATCAGTACAGATTACTTATGCAGTATGCCAAGCGGGAAAAAGACAAGATACCCGACGACAAGCAGAAGTGGTGCAAGGACGATATCACCACCGGCAAGCAGGATGAATCCAATACAAACGAACACCAGGCCAATACCAAAAAAAAGAAAATTTTTGGAAGTAAGTTTAACGTCAATGAGCTTGCCCTCATCTTTTTTCTGCTTTTTGTCTTTTTTATCTTTTTTATTCTTTTTTGCCATAATATACCTCGTTATTCGGAGAGCTCCATGAGCTTTAAGAAATCACCTTCCTTTATCATGTAGATATTCGAGACTTTCCTGCCTTTTAGACTTTCCGAGATCAGGTCTGGTAAAGTACTTCTGTTATACATCCCCATATCCTTTAGTTTCCACAATGTATAAAAAAGTTTTGCTCCAAAATCATCTTCTTTGAAACCAGCTGCATGATAATCCTCAAGTGTCAGGCTGTCGATCGAGGCGGGAGCGGTGAAGATAGCATCCTCAACGTATTTCTCACCCAGGCGTACGACCCGTTCATCCTTGAAGGTTTCGATCCCGAGTAATTGCACCCGCGTGAGTCCATAGTAAGCGATCTGCGGCGCAGTATTTATTATCATGGTTTCATCCATCGCCAGAAATATCGCCTGGGGGGATTTGTCCTTGATCGCTTTCATTTGCCATTTGAGGGTAATCGAATCAGGATCGAATTTGGTCATTGCTACAACCTCACAGTTCAGGCGGGAAACCTCTAAAGCGAATGCTTCAGCGATGTTTTGATATTTCGCTTGATCCGGGTAAATGACAGCGAATTTAGTGAGGCCGCGTTCTGCGATCGCATAGCGAGCAACGATACGGGCCTGTTCATCCTGGCGCTGCCCGGTCGTCACAACGAGGGGGATTTTTTCAAGACGCGCTTCTGAGGTCATGGGGAGGACCACCGGTACTCCTTCAGCCGCTGCGACGCCGCATACACCAAAGGAATTATAGATCGAAGTCAGACATATGATGAAATCAACATCCATGTCATTGATCATCTGAAGCGCCGCAAGTGTTGCATCGATAGGATCGGATTTTGTATCAAGATAGTGGAGCGTGAATGGTAACCTTTGGTGTTTCTGGAAATACTCAACGATATCGACAAGTTTTTGACCGAGCTCGGACCATTTTCCACTGATCGGAATCAGGACCCCTACATGACCGGTTGTCTCGCCGAGATCGATAAAACGCTGGTACTCCTGGACTTCAAGCCTGTATTTGGTGTTTGGGAAACGACGGCTTAAAAGATTGAAGTCCCGTTCAGCCTCCGCTTTAAGACCTTCTCGTGCTTCGATTTGAGCAAGAAAAAACAGGATGTGTTCGTCGATCGGATCGGACATGAATACACGGTGGAGTTTTTCCAATTGCTTAAGTGAGAGTTCAGGCAAAACATCGATGATATGCTTAAAGGCTTTTTTACGTGCATCAGAGTCAGTGCTTTGTGTGTAGAATTTTATCAAATAATATGCTGCTTTGTAATCCTCGCCGAGTTGGTAATTGGATTCACCAACAAGGGATGCGGCATTCAGAAAGTAGATTGAACTCGGGAATTCCTTTATGAATTTCTCGCCCAATGCTGCTGCCTTGTCATATTTATTGAGTTTATAATATGAGAATGCAGTAAGGTAAAGGGCAGGTTCGTAAGCATCCGTTTTCTGGTGTTTAGCTACGATTATCTCGAGTTCTTCAATTGCCGCCTTATAATTCTTCTCTTTGAAATATTCATTTCCCTTGTCATAGATCTCCACTGCTTTTCTGCCGTTACCGGATCCCGAACTTGAAGAAGTTATCGCAATCCCGCAATATAATGACAGGAGAATACATAGCGGAAGGTATTTTTTCATATGTACAATATTAGTCAAAATATTATGGATGTCAACGGATGGTACTTACAGGTACTGTCAATAACTGTGTGTAAATTTGATTAGAAGATTGCATAATGATGATCCTCCCATTTTTTATTGTATTTAGCAAATAAAGCATACAGGATACGATTACAACTTTCAGTATTAGC
>Ga0180438_10002623_pt1 | contig 28790 bp, 25 predicted proteins | sample SS_ome_12_FD_132455 | JGI IMG/M metagenome (GOLD analysis project Ga0180438, IMG submission 132455) | Hypersaline lake sediment archaeal communities from the Salton Sea, California, USA - SS_3_D_2 metaG | ecosystem: Environmental > Aquatic > Non-marine Saline and Alkaline > Hypersaline >...
CCAGTTGTAAGCGTGCCAGGCCCCACTCCTTCCACTTCGAAGCTGCTTGGGAGAAGGTATTTCACCACCGCCTCTTGGTAGCCAACAAAGGGTTGAGTCGAGATACCCAAGCAGCTGCCAGGTTTGGGCTCTTCTTTTAGAAAATCCTCTACTGTACTTGCTGTATTGGGCCGGCGAATTTTCCCCGATGGGAGAAGCTGTTTAGGTGAATCAACCACATGCATCGGCGCTAGCTCTTTCAGAGGGTGTCTCTCAAACAGATAGACAAAGAGGTCAGTTTCGGATGCACACCCAGGGGGAACTTCTTCCCGTGCTGGATCCAAGTCTCTTTGGCCTGTGAGAAGGAAGACCTGGTCGAACCGAACGCCTCTTTGCCATTCTTCGTAGAGAAAGTCGAGGCGCCGCTTCATTGTTTTTCCAAGAGATCCAAGGACGAGGGCATAGTCGTAGTGCTCTTTTTTTGCCTGGACCGTTTCAATGAACTGGAGCCTTTGGAGTAAGGGGAGAGCCTCTTTTCTCTTCTCTTCGAAGCGGGCATCCATTTGCCAACGTTCCTTATGTAGCTGGAGCCAATCTCGTTGGAGGATAGGAAGAAGCTCGGAGGTGGGGAGGTCAGGATCGACAGAAAAAAGGGTGAAAAGTTCCTGTGCTTCTACGCTCTCAGTATCGAGCTCGAGTGCTTGAAGGGAAAAGCAAAAGAAAAATAAAGATACAAAGAGTTTTAGAATCATTGCCATAATTTGTTTTCTCCAGGATAATCGGGAAAGGTAGTTATGGTCAAAGTTCTCCTTCCAAATAGCGATAAAATTGTTCCTTTAACCATGCAGGAAGTGGAAAAGGTGCTCGGTTTTCGTTGGGTCAACCAACTCCAGTTTGCAACGCCGATCTACGAGCAAAAGGTCCGAACCAGGTCTTCCTATGCGATTCGAAAAAAAGAGTTGAACCTACGTGAAAAATGGCTGGGCGTCCGCTTCCATCCTGAGATCTCGAGCCCTCGCCTACCTTCAGTCAGTATTCGCTGGATCGATGAGGGATTTGGGTACGGGGTCTTTGCCGAAAGAGATTTCCCTGCAGGAGTCTTTGTGGGGGAGTACACAGGCCTTATCCGGAAGCGAACACCTCGCACTGATCGGACCAATGACTACTGCTTTGAATATACGATTGGCGACTGGCTTCGCAACCCCTTCATCATTGATGCGAAGGGGCAAGGGAATTTTACCCGGTTCATCAATCACAGCGACGATCCCAATATTGAAACCCTGTCGGTCTACGCAGACGGGGTCATGCATATCGTCTTTCTTACCATGGAGCCCATCGAGAGAGGGACACAGCTCGGCTACCACTACGGCGACTATTTTTGGAAAAAGCGGAGAGATGTCAAAACTCTTCACAACAATACGCTCGCTTCGTTACAATCCTCCTAAAAGTTTTTTTGAGGTAGGCCAATGGGACTTGTCATCAACCCGTTTAGTGTTTTCTACTCGACTGATCAAACTTCTTTTGGAGAAGCTTCTTCTCTTTTGACAAATACAGCGTATGTTGTGGGGACCGTCTTTCTTATTGCAGTTGCTGCATATTCGATGAAAAGGCAAGCTGTTCCGCCGCCTTTAACACCAGAACAGAGGACACGTCGTAACAGCCAGCTTTGGCTAGCTGCGCGCGATGGAAATCTCGAAGAAGGAAAAGCTCTTTTGAAAGCAGGCGCATCGGCTGAAAGCTCGAATGAAAGGGGAGTCACAGCTCTGATATGTGCAGCAGGAGCGGGGCATATCGCATTTACTAATTTACTCCTTAAGAATGGAGCTAAAAGAGATGCGGTAGATTCTGAGGGTGCTGGGGCCCTTCATCATGCGGCTTCAAAAGGTCAGACAAGAGTAATATCTACTCTTCTTCAAAGACGAGCTTCAGTGGACCAAGCAACTCATGAGGGGTATACTCCGCTGATGTTCGCTGCAGATTCTGGACAGCAAGCTGCGGCGGCTTTGCTACTGAAGGTGAAAGCCAGTGTGAACCACCTGGATTCTCATAAATATAGCCCTCTTTTTATAGCCGCTCAGGCAAAACGGCCAGAAATGGAACAGCTCCTGCTGGATCATAACGCAGATCCGATTCCTGTAACTACAAATGGAGAGGATGTGTTGATGGTAAGTTTACGTGAGGGGGAAACTGCCACTGCTAAAAGACTTCTATACCCTATTTTACATAAGTGTCTTGGAGTCGAAGTTCTTCACAATATAATTCTTGAGTATGCGGCGTTTTCAACAAAGGTACTTCGCAAGGAGATCCTCGAAGGGGATCTCCCTGCTGCGCTTCCGCCACCTTCTCAGGTGGCTCGAAGTTCTTCCTACTGAATCTTGAGCAGTTCCATCTCGAAGATGAGAGTGGAGTTGGGCTCGATTTGAGGGCCATATCCATTTTCACCATAAGCGAGGTAGGCAGGGATGAAGAGCTCCCATTTGTCACCCGCTTTCATGACTTTAAGTGCCTCTGACCAGCCAGGAATGACTCGGCTCACAGGGAACTCAGCTGGCTCTTCCCTTTCATAGGTGCTGTCGAACACAGTTCCGTTGATCAGACTTCCACGATACTGGACAGTGACCGTGTCGTGCATGGTAGGAGAGTTTCCTGTACCCGACTTGAGAACTTTATACTGGAGTCCACTTGGGAGAGAAACAACCCCTTCTTGCTGTTTATTCTCCTCCAGGAATTTTTCCCCTTCAGCTTTGTTTTTGGAAGATAGTTGTTCAACAAAAACCTTTTGCTGCTCTTGAATTTGTTTTTGAAGAGCCTGCATAATTTTTTGGATCTCATCTCCCGCGAGCTCGGGGGTATTTTCGAGAATGGCATCGCTAAACCCTTTCTTTAGAAGGTCTTGGTCGATGTCGTTAAATTGTCCTTTGATGTTCTTGCCTGCCTCAAGGCCGATGCAATAACTCACTTTTTCGCGGTTGCTCTGCATATGAAACTCCTTTTGAGATGCTTTTTGCGTTCCGACCCGTTATACTACTGGAATGGAAATAAAATCTGCTAAAAAAAATATTCTTCTTCCCCTCCTAGAGGAGCTAGCTCCGGATAGCTCGAAAAATACCCTGCGCGGGTGGATCGAAAAGGGGAGGATCACCATTGATGGAAAACCCGCTAAAAGAGCCAACCAGGCAGTTGAAGAAGGGCAGGTTGTCGCTCTCGGGACAAAGAAAAAATTTCTCCCTGCAGGGCTGAAGATCGTCTATGAAGATGAACAGATCATCGTCGTCGATAAGCCCGAAGGGCTCCTAAGTGTTGCGACTGAGAAAGATCTCGATCAGTCCGTTCACGCGATCCTCAAACGCCGGTACAATACAGGGTTTGTCTACCCAATCCATCGACTCGATAGAGAAACTTCAGGCCTTCTTGTTTTTGCCTATACCGAAAAAGCACGCAACTACCTCAAAGAGCAGCTTTTCAAAAGGACCATGGGTAGAGAATACATTGCTCTTGTCCATGGCAATCCGGAAAAAGGAGAGTGGAGAACCTATCTAAAGGAAAATATACGCCTCTACGTCGAGGTATCTACTCCCCACCTGGGAAAGCTAGCAATCACCCATTACGAGGCGATTAAAAAGCGGGGGAGTCACACTCTTATTCGGCTGAAGCTCGAAACGGGAAGAAAGCACCAGATCCGCGTTCAGGCAGCTGAAGCGGGCTTTCCGATCGTTGGAGACCAGAAGTATGGGAAGAAAGAGAAAGGGCGTCTCTACTTGCACGCTACAGAGCTTCGACTTACCCATCCGCTTACGCAAAAGCCCATGCGCTGGAGCTCTCCAGTTTATTGGTAATATAGATTACTGGTAAGAGTGGAGCTCTTTCGGGAAGAGCCTGGCGCTTCGGTTCATCAGCATCGCATCGGCAAGCACAAGGGCTCCCATCGCTTCAACGACTGGAACGGCGCGGATCGCAATGCACGGATCATGTTTCGACCCTTCGGGAAGAGTGAGCTCAGCCTTCTTGCCATCCCTATTTAGCGTTTCTTGTGTTTTCTTGATCGATGAAGTGGGTTTGAATGCGCATCTTGCGACAAGGGGCATCCCATTGGAAATTCCACCGAGCATCCCCCCATTATGATTCGTTCTTGTGATCACATGACCTTCGATATTTTTTTCATAGAGGTCATTGTGCTCTGATCCTTTCATGAGTGTGCTCGCAAAGCCCGCGCCAAATTCGACTCCCTTTGCTCCGGGGATAGAGATGAACGCCTTTGCAAGATTCGCGTCGAGCCGTTCGTAGACAGGGTCTCCAAGACCAACAGGAAGACCTTCTGCATGGAGTTCTACAACACCACCGAGAGAGTCTCCTTCCTCTTTAGCTTTTGCAAGTAAAAGCTGCATCTCTCTCCCTGCTTCTTCATCGGGGCAGAAGAGGGGACTGGCAAGGGCTTTTTCTCGAAGAGAGTCAACCTCTTCCTCAGCGAACTCTCCCCCTCGGACCTCACCGATCTGAGAGATAAATGCAGCGACTTCGATCCCAAAGTGCATCAAAAGTTGTTTGGCCACAGCTCCCGCGGCGACGCGGCAGGCAGTTTCACGGGCAGAGGCTCTTCCACCACCACGGTAGTCGAAAACCCCGTACTTTTCCAAATAAGTGAAGTTAGCATGGCCTGGGCGAAGAAGATCCTTAATTGGCTCGTATTTGGTCGGGTCGGCTCCCTGATTCCAAATCATAATGGAGATCGGAGCTCCTGTAGTTTTTCCTTCAAAAACCCCTGATAAAATTTCTACTTGGTCTTTTTCTTTTCTGGGAGAGGTGAAGGCACTATTTCCCGGAGCGCGGTAAGACAATTCTTTATTGATCATCTCTTCCGTGATGGGAAGTTCAGCAGGGCATCCATCAATGACGACGCCTACCGCTTTTCCATGGGATTCTCCCCATGTTGTTAACTGAAAAATTTGTCCAAATCGATTGCTAGCCATAGCTGAAATTTTGGCACACAAAGGTTGTTTCATTCAATTAGTTTCTTTCGTTGAGGCAAAGCTAGTCTTTATGCTATATTAGTTCTAATAATTAAAAAATAGAAATAGTGGTGTTTATGACAGTTGCTTTTGAGAATTACAATGTGGATAATGGTCTTAGTTTAGATAGTGAATGTTCTATTTGTTTCGATAATCCTGAAAATGTGAATGAACAAGGGTGGATCACGCATTTGGAAGGTCATGAGTTCCATAGAGGTTGTTTAGCTCCATGGGTACTACAACACCTGCCTGCTCAAGCACCATGTCCTTCCTGTAGAGCTCCAATCAATGCCGCATCGGTCATTCCTCCTGAGAATATTCGTTGTATCCAAGGAAAATCTTACTTAAAAGAGGCTGGCGTAATTGTTGCTTCATCTGCTGCTATTGGGTATTTAGCTAAGAAGCTTGATTCCCCTCTGGTTCACTTTGTGGGAGTAGGGCTTTTTGGATTTGCTGAAGGACTATCCGTTCAAAGATCTAGAGCAACGACGACAGTTAGCGGTCTTAGTGCGATGGTTGGAGGCGCGGCTCCTATCCTGGCTGCCTTAATGGCAATTACGGCTTTTGCTACTGCAAAATCTGGGGTTGAAAAACCCTGGGCGGCTGCAGGTGGAATTATTAGCTATATCGACTTTATTGATAAGTATGCAAAAAAAGTCGAAATGAGTGTTGAAGAAGGCTTTGGAAATCTTGCAGCTTTGGGGTTAGTGATGGCTTCTGCTTACGGGCTAGGAAAAGTTGCTAGCTATTGTCTTGGACAAGAGAATAGAGCTCGGCAAGAGCTTCAACTGGTCGAGCTTGACTAAGCAAGACTCTTATCGCAGGAATTTGCTCGTACAGCTTTTCTCTTTCTCGGTAGATCTGATGGAGCGACCCTTTAGGATCTGCCTCGTCGATAAATGAGGGGAGTGGGGGAGAGAGGAGTCTTTTTTCTATCAGAGAGAGAGGAGCGATGAGGTAGATCATCTTCCCTATTGCTTGCAGATAGTCCCGGTTGTCCGGATCAAGAACAGCACCACCTCCAAGAGAAATGATCTGCCCCTTGCCTCCTAGCTGGTGGATGACCTCTTTTTCTGCAGCGCGAAAATACTCGACCCCTTTTTCAAGGGTTAGTTCTCGACAAGAAAGCCCTTCTCGCTCTTCAACGAATGCATCCGTGTCAATGAAGAGGTAGCCGAGTCGCTCAGCAAGCCGTTTCCCAAGATAGGTCTTTCCGACCCCTTTAAACCCGAAGAGGATCCAGTTCAATTTTCCCTCCAAGCTTTTGGATATCGTTTGCAAAACCGGGATAGGTTTTTCCTATCCACTCAGCTCCACTGAGCTCTGAAGAGCCTTTGGCGCCAAGAGCTGCTACGGCAAGGCTCATCCCGATCCGGTGGTCGGCGTGGGCATCTAGCTTGGCTCCTTTCAGCTCGCTTTGGTAGATGATGAGGCCATCCGGCCTTTCTTCGATGCTGGCTCCCATTTTTTTAAGCTCTGTGGCGATGGAGCTGATCCTATCGGTCTCTTTCTTCCTGGCAATGGCCCCGTTGTAGAGAGTGGTTGTCCCTTTCGCAAAGCAACCGAGGACAGCGAGTATGGGGAGCATGTCGATCCCTCGGTCGAGATCGATGGAGATCCCCTCGAGGTTGGGGCTTGGGAAGACGATCAGCTGATCGCTTTCCCAGTGGATATTGGCTTTCATTTCCTGGAGGATCTCAATGAGCACTTTGTCCCCTTGGGAGTCTGAGGGGTCGAGGCCGTGAATCGTAAGAGGAGACTGGGTGACAAGGGCGGCAGCGAGGGGGAAGGCGGCTGTGCTGAAGTCGCCTGGCACTTTGTAGGAGAAGCCTTCGTAGGCAAGTCCTCCTTCAACTCGGTAGTGGGTGTAGTCAGCGTGCTCCACATTTGCTCCAAGACGGGCAAGCCAGCCAAGGGTGAGGTCGATCCAGGGGGTCTCTTTAGGCTCCTCAACAAAGATTTCGGTGACTCCTTCGAGAAAAGAGGCGGCATTGAGGAGCGCAGAGACGGGTTGGGAGTCGCTTCCACTCAGAGTACACTTTCCGGCTTGGATCGGTCCCTTGATTAGGATGGGGGCATGCCCATCCCCTCGGGCGCTTTCGGCAACGCCTCCAAGCTGGTTAAGGGCTCCAAGGAGGGGAGTAATGGGACGGCGGGTGCGGATCGATGAATCTCCCGTGATGAGAGTGTAGGAGGGAAGGAGAGCTGCGATCCCGGCGATGAACCGGTAGACGAGCCCCGAGTTCCCCGCATCGATGATGTTTTCAGCCGGGTTAAATCCACCTTCTACATGAAGATCGCCATCTGCCAAGCTGACTTTTGCCCCAAACTGGGTGATCGCTTGGATCATTGCCTTGCTATCGGTTGAGTGGAGGGGGTTTTCGATCACGGTCTTGCCAGTGCCGAGCATCGCAAAAAAGAGGGCGCGGAGTGTGTGGGACTTCGAAGGGGGGATGGTTACCTCTCCTTGGAGGGTGCTGGGCGAGATGTAAAGACTACCCATCGCCCTTCACAAATTGGTTATGCATCCAAGAAAGGGCTTCATCCAGGAGAGAAAACTCAATTTCAGTGCAATATTCCCCTTCAAACGGGGCTACCGAGCCGATTTCGTCAAGAAGGACCAGCCTGGGACTAGCTTTGAGCGACTTTTTGTCGAGTGCCAGGATTTTGATGAATTCATCGAGGTTGTGCTCCTTGGTGAGCTTGAGGGGAATCTGGTAGAGGTCGAAGGTTTCATGGATCATGGCAACGGTTTCTTCAGCTAAAAGTCCCATCTTTTCACTCACATAGCAAGAGACGAGCATCCCCATGGCGACGGCTCTACCATGAGGTAGGGCGTACTCTTCGAGAATTTCGAGGGCATGGCCGATGGTATGGCCGAAGTTGAGGATCCGGCGGATCCCTTTTTCTTCAAGAGGATCCTCTTCGACGATCCCTTTTTTGATCTCGACCCCTTGAGCGATCTGTTCCATGATGAAAGGGAGGTCCCGCTCCTTCCATTGCGAGTGATGATCGCGAAGAGAATGAAAGAGATCTGGGGAGGCGACAAGGCCAGCTTTTAAGAGCTCAACCACTCCGTTGGTCCATTCTTCTTCTGGAAGGGTAGAAAGGAGGGCTCCATCGATCAAAACCTCCTCTGAAGGGTGGAAGGCGCCGATCATGTTTTTCCCATAGGGGGTGTTGACGGCTGTCTTTCCGCCGATCGCCGCATCGACCATGCCCAGAAGTGTTGTGGGGATATGAATGAGAGGAACTCCCCGGGCATAGGTGGCGGCCACAAAACCTCCGAGATCGCTCACCACTCCTCCTCCAAGGGTGATGAGTAGAGAGTCCTTCCCAAAGTTATGGGAGAGGAGATGATCCTCGAGGATCTGCTTGGTTTCTCTTGTCTTTGAGGCTTCTCCAGCGGGAAACGAAAAAATCTTCAGATCGAGATGTTCAATTTGGGGTGCCAAGAGTTTTTCTACTAGACTATCGGTGAGGATCGCTACCTTTCTCTCTCTCTCTTCGAGTATTTCTGGAAGGCGTGTTTTTAATGCGAAGTCGATCCCCAGCTCAATCTCCGTTATTGAGCCACTTCGTCCCGTTTTTAATTTGAGTTCTTTTTCCATAATCGCCTATCCTATCGGAAAGGCAACATTTTCTTCTATGCTCATTGGATGTATTTCAGGCCCCGATCTCTTATCAGCTGAGGAGCAAATTGGCAAAGCCAATTTGGCCTGCGCTGGGGCTGAGCTTCGTGTTGATCTTCTCGAAGAGGGGATCGATCTTAAGCGGCTTCTAGGGCAGATTCAGGGGATCTCTATCCTCACAGCAGACAACCCTGACCTCCTTTCTCTAGAGCCCGATTATCTCCTTGTTTCGTGGGATCATCCCGAGCGCTTTCTCTCCTCCAAAACAAAAATCATCCGAGCCTACCACAATTACGAGGAAACTCCAGAAAATCTTGAAGAGATCCTTGAAGGCATGCCTTCTGCCGACCTCTATAAAATCGTCACGAGAGCACGCAGCACACTGGATGGGATCCGGATGGGGATCTTTGCCAAGGAAAGGCCTGAAGTGATTGGTTTTTGCATGGGAGAGGAGGGGGAGTTTACTCGGGTCCTTCCGCCGCTCCTAGAAAGCCCATTCAATTTTGCCCCAATGGGCGATCCGGTTGCTCCTGGACAGCTCTCTCTCCATGAGCTTGAGGTAGTCTATAACTACTCGAGGTTAAACCCAGAGACAAGGCTCTATGCTCTCATCGGAGATCCGGTTGAGCAGAGTCCAAGCCACTGGACACACAACGGGTTTTTTCATGATCATGATATTGATGCGCTTTATGTGAAACTGAGAATCCAGCCTGGTGAGCTAGCCAGATTCTTGAAACTCGCTCCGCAGCTCGGGATCCTTGGGGTCAGCGTCACCTGCCCCTACAAGGAGACGATCCTTCCCTATATTGATGAGTGGGAAGGGGAGGCAAAAGAGATTGGAGCGGTGAATACGGTCACCTTTGCTAGCGGGAAAATTTATGGCGCCAATACCGATGCTAAGGGAGCTCTTGATGCGATTGAGAAGAAACAGCTCGTTTCAGGGTGCAGGGTGGTGATTTTAGGCGCTGGAGGAGCTGCAAGGGCAATCAGCTATGAGGCGAAGAAGCGGGGAGCACAGGTTAGGATTTTAAATCGGAGCGTAGATAGGGCAGAGGTTCTTGGTGATGAGTTAGGAGTGCCGTTTGGCTCTTTGGATGATTTGGAGGGCTATGAAATTCTGGTCAACACCACTTCGAGTCCTTTTCCAGTCGACCTGGAAAAAATACAGAAGAATACGCTGGTTATGGATGTGGGGTTTAATCGGGATAACAGCCCACTCATTCAAAAGGCAAATGAGCTGGGTTGCATGATTGTTCTTGGCGAAGAGATGTTTCGTAGACAAGCAGCGGGGCAATTTGCCCGTTGGCTTTCAAGTCCAGTTACTTTGTAGGCTTAAGGTGTTCCAAAATATCACAGGCCATTGAAAAGCTCCCCGTGGAAAAATTAAACTGTTTGTTGGGAATTCCCTCTTGATAAATGTTCAGGTGTGTATCTATGTTCATCCATTCTGTGTCTAGAGATGAAGCTTCCTTATCAAGCTTAGCAAATTTCCGTGAAATCAGCTTTCCAAGGCACCGGGCCTTGAAGCCAGTCGAATTTTGTTGTCTAAGAGAGAGTGACTGGAGCTCACCTATACCAATAGCTAGTTTTTCTACCCTTTTGCTGTAGGCAGAGATCTTTGGCTGAATGGGCGGATGGGCTTTATCGTGATAATGTTTTTCAACAATTTTGTAGACCTTTTTAGCGATAGAGCAGAACTTTTCAGTGGTAGACGTGTAGAGCTTTTCACCGATAGCTGTGTAGAGCTTTTCGCCAAGAGAAATGAGCGCATTCCCCATGCATGCTTCTGGCGCATGCTCTAGGTGATTCGCATATTCTGAACTAATACTATGTATAGACATAATTACTTCCTTTTTCTTTTTATCTTAACAAATATTTGAATATTTGTTAATAAATACTTTAAAAAAGAGGTTGTTGAAGATAAGAAAGTTAGGGATATAAGAGCAATGGATTAAGAATCAGAAGATTGTAATAATCCATATATAAATATGGCTAAGAGGATGACTTTCTGAGGGTCATGAATAATTGCATTAACAATTTTGGGTTTGCTCTCTTCAATTGCCAGAGCAGTGTTTACTGCAAAAGAGATAACTCTTAGAGCAGCTCTATTAAGCAAGGAGGGCTCGTAGGGCTTTTGTACCGGGGGCTGGGCTATAGGAGGGGCCTCCTTGTTGCCTTTCTTCTCTGTATAAATGGATCTTAAGCTGAAAGCGGTCACAAGCGCAAAGATGCCTGCAATGGTCATCGAGAGCTTCTCACGAGCTCCAGAGGTGTCATTTTTCCACGAAATGCGGTTTTCCTCTACAGCTTCTAGTCCCCGTTTTCCCCACTCGAGGAATTCAGTAGCTTTGGATGTAAGATTAAAATTTGAAATACTCATTTTATTGCTGTTTTTATTAGTTGTTTTAACTATTTTACAGTAATAAAATGAAAATCGCGATATTTATTCAGTAAATACTTTTTTGGTGAGGATTCTCTTTTCTCCCTCGCTGACAGCGACAAGCGTAGCGCAGCAGCTGTCGCTGAAGACGTTGGTGGTGGAGCGGAACATGTCGAGAATACGATCCACGGCAAGAATTAGGCCAATCCCTTCTGGAGGGAGGCCCATCGTCCGAAGGATGATGAGGATGGCGACAAGGCTTCCTGCGGGGACGCCTGCAACACCCATCGAGGCGAGGAGGGTGAAGACGGTAAAGGCGATCTGCGTTCCAAAGGAGAGCTCGAGGCCAAAGGCCTGAGCGATGAAGAGAGCTGCCATCCCTTCATAGAGGGCAGAGCCTGAGAGGTTGATTGAGGTTCCAAGTGGGATGACGAGAGAGCAGATTTTGTTGGATACGCCAGCTCTTTTTTCCATGCAGTCGAGGGTGATAGGAAGGGAGGCTGAGGATGAGCTGGTCGAAAAGGCAGTGATTAGGGCGGGAGCCATAGCGCGGAACTGGTTCCAGGGGTTCACCTTGGCAATCATTTTGAGAAGGAGGGGGAGGACGATCAGAACAAAAATCACCAAACCGAGAACAACTGTGACAAAGAAGAGTCCGACCGAACGGAGAGAGCCGAGACCGGTTTCTGCGAACACTTTTGCAACGAGACAGAACACACCAACTGGGAGAAAGCGGAGTATTATGTGTGTGATGTGGATCATTGCTTGGAAGACCCCTGTCCAAAACTGCATGTGGGTAGCTGAGGATTTCTCAGAAATCTTGGTGATCGCATAGCCAAAAAGGAGGCTAAAGAAGATGAGGCCTAGCATGTTCCCTTGGGCAAAGGCGTTGAGAACGTTGGAGGGAATGATCTCAAGGAGGAGATTTTTAAATGCAGCAGATGTGGTGCCGATAGCGCCTGATTTGAGCTCTGCAAGAGCTTCAGGGGAGACAAAATGGGAGCTGTCGATCGCCATGTCAACACCCGGCTTAATGATATTGACGAGGGTCACTCCAATCAGAATCGCAAGAAAATTAGTGAGGGCATAGAAGCCAAAAGTCTTTAGACCAAGTCGGCCAAATTTTGCTTCACTTCCAATTCGGGCAACGCCTGTAATGATCGAGGAAGAAACGAGGGGAACAACGATCAGAGTAAGAGAATTGATGAAGAGTTTTCCAATGATGTCATAGGTTTCAAAGAGAGAAATTCCAAAAACACGAGCTTCTGTTCCGGTGAAGTTTCCAATAAAAATCGCCAGGACGATGGCAATGAGAACAGACCAGGGCTTTTGTTTTTTCTTGCTTGGCATCTAGACTCCTTTGTCTTGTAAATCTTGTCTGTTATGTCAACCTTCGATTTTTTTTGCAATCTTTTCCTCATCCGAGCTATATGGAAAATAAGTAAAAGGAGAAAATCAATATGGGCAAAACAGCAACATATAAGATCATAGAAAGTCATCTTTTATCTGGAGAAATGGTTCCGGGAAATGAGATTGGACTCAAGATTGACCAGACGCTGATGCAGGATGCAACAGGGACAATGGTCATGCTTGAGCTCGAAGCGATGGGGACAAAAGGGGTGAAAACTGAAGTTGCTGCCCAGTACATTGACCACAATATCCTTCAGACCGATTTTAAAAATGCTGACGACCACGTCTTTCTCCAAAGCGCCTGTCGGAAATTCGGGATCTGGTTTTCTCGCCCAGGAAATGGAGTGAGCCATCCAGTCCACATGGAGAACTTTGGAAAGCCTGGAAAAATCCTTCTCGGCTCGGATAGCCACACTTGTGCAGGGGGATCGATTGGCACGCTCGCTATGGGAGCAGGGGGACTTGAAGTGGCTCTCGCGACCATTGGAGAGCCCTTCTATGTGAAAATGCCCAAAGTGATGGGGGTAAAAATCACCGGGAAACTCCCCGACTGGGTGAGTGCCAAAGATGTGATCCTTGAAATGCTCCGTCGCCATGATGTGGATGGGGGAGTGGGCAAAGTGATTGAATATTATGGCCCAGGTCTTGCCAACCTCACTGCCATGGATCGGCATGTGATTGCGAACATGGGAGCAGAGCTTGGTGCTACGGGGACCGTCTTCCCATCCGATGATGTGACTAAAGAATTCTTGCGCAAACAAAACCGAGAAGCTGACTGGGTCGAGCTTAAAGCAGATGACCTGGCAACCTACGATCTCCAAGATGAGATCGACCTTTCCAAGCTAGAACCCCTCATTGCTTGCCCAACCAGCCCCGGAAACGTGGTGCCCGTATCTCAAGTAGCGGGAAAACCAGTCTACCAGACGATGGTGGGTTCTTCAGCAAATCCCGGAAAGCGGGACTTTGCGATTGCGGCGATGATTCTAGAAAATCAGTCAATCCACCCGAGGGTCTCTTGCGACGTCATCCCTTCCTCACGGCAAGTTCTCCAAAACCTCTCCCACATGGGCTACCTCGAAAAGTTGATCGCCTCGGGGGCAAGGATCCATCAGGCGGGCTGTAACGGATGTATCGGTATGGGGCAAGCGCCACCAACCGCGAAAATCTCCCTCCGAACAGTCCCAAGAAACTTTCCCGGCAGATCGGGGACTAAAGGGGATCAAGTCTATCTCTGCAGCCCAGAAACTGCCGCAGCTTCTGCGATTAAAGGAGAAATCACCGATCCTCGCACACTAGGCATCCCCTACCCTAAATATCAGGAGCCAGACACTCTTCTTCTCAACCCCGATACTCTCATGCCACCTCTTGAGGACCGAGAAGGGATCGAGCTTGAAATGGGACCCAACATCAAGCCTCTTCCGAAGTTTGGGCCTTTAGTCGAAAGAATCGAGGGGCCTGTCCTCCTCAAAATGGGGGACAACGTCTCAACGGATGAAATTCTCCCTGCAGGGACTAAAGTTCTTCCATTTCGGAGCAATATCCCTGAAATCAGCAAATTCACCTTTGCTGAGATCGATGAAAACTTCTATGACCGAGCGATGCCCTACCAGAAGAAGGGGGCTCTCGTCATTGGAGGCACCAACTACGGGCAAGGGTCAAGCCGAGAGCATGCGGCGATCACGCCTCGCTACCTCGGGATTCAAGCCGTGATCGCGAAGAGTTACGCCCGTATTCACCGGAAAAACCTGATCAATTTCGGGATTCTTCCTCTCCAGTTCATCAATGAAGCTGACCATGGCAAGATCGATCAGGAAGATATACTAGCGATCGAAAACGTCCATGATCAGGTAAAGGCTGGTGGCCCGATCACGGTCGAAAACAAGACCAAAGGGATCACGATTGAGACGGAGAATACTCTGAGTGAGAAAGAGCAAGAAGAGGTTCTTGCTGGTGGCCTCATCAACGTCTTCCTTGCCAAGCACAGTATCTAAACCCAGGTAGCTAGTAAATTTCCCTATATGCTACCTACGGTGTTTTTCTACCTCGCTTTGCTCATGACCCATATGTAAACATAGGGCTTTCCTTGCAAATCTTGTATCTTAAAGAGCTAGCTAACGCCTAGACGAAGATTTACTAGCTACTTGGGTTATCTAAGGCTCTTCTTTTGTATGATTTAAATTAAATTTATCAGTATGTCGATATAATTACCTTTTTATTGCTATAATATTTTACATAATTATTTGAGTTTTTATAAAAAAATAGGTAAAAAAATGTCTGGGATTTCAAGATTAGAAGGTAAGGGAGCTGGTTGTTATGGAGTTGACGAGGGAGGGACTAGCCCTGCTTTAGGAAAAGGGCTTGGTTCATTCCAAAGAGCTAAACTCATGAGTCTTGAAATAGCCAGCCAGGGAGACGACTACGAGCGAGATCACCTCAAATCCATGGTAGATGATTTCCGGAGTAAGCATGGTCACCAAATGAATGAATCAGATCAGAGTAGAGTATTGACTCTCTTAGGAAGGGTTTCAGCCCCGAGTATGAAAGACCTCCTTTCTGAAAACGACTTGCTCGAGACTGTCTATGATGCAGAGCAATTGAAAGAGAAAACAGAGCAGTTTCTTTCTCAAAAGAGGGAAATTTTTGAGCCAAAATCGGCCAATCTTTGTCGAAACATCATCGATTCATGTGAAGATTTTATGTCTGAGCGATCTGGTCGCTCTTCTCCAACAAAAGGGATTCTTATTCGCTCTCACTGGGCGTGGAATACTGAGAAAACACGTTTAAAAGCCCCTTCTCCAAGTCAGCTTCGTCAAATCAATATGAACCAAGCTGCGAGAAATTTCAGGAGTAGGAGCGGCTCTGTAACAGGCATTGAAAAAGAAGCTCTTAAACTTGAAATCAATCAGTTTATGAAGGAGGAAGGGGAAAATCTTTCCAAAGTTGCGGTGGGATTTATTGCTGATGCTATGAGAAATCTTGAAGAGGGGTGACCTCTTCAAACTAGATATGGGCCAGGTAGGTAGGAACAGCCATCCTTGTTTGGACAAATGGGCTTGAGTTAGCAATGCTCTTTCGAGTTTTCTCTTTGAAGTTGCGATATTGAAATACTGATTGCACACACAATCTTATATGTACTCTAAATATTATTTATTTTAATAATATAAAAATAATTATTAAGTTTTTTTAAAAATGTAAATTTATTACAATGTTAATTATACTAATTAAAAATAAAAAGAGATTATTATGTCCTACCCTGTTCAAAACTACAGTCAACGATACTTCAGTCAATCTGAAGCTTCACCTATTCCTGAGGTCCATCAATCGATAAGAGGAGCTCTTCAAGCGATCAAGCGGGGAGAAGGGGCCCCAGAAGGTATACAACTAGCTCAAAAGTCGATTCAGGGGAATTTAGCGAACCAAAGAGATGGAATCACTCTATTTCAAGCTCTTGTTCAAAAGGGAGAAGGTTGTAACGAGGCTCTCAAAGCAGCTGTGGCTCTCTATGAAGAGCATGAGGATGACTTACTCGAAAATGTTCTAGATCTTTTCAAAACTCTTGTCGAAAGTGAGCAAGGCTACCCCCATGCAATAGGCGCAGCAATTCATGCAATCAATCATCGAGATCCTATTATTCAGGAAGAAGGATTCAAACTTTTGAATGCTCTTGTTCAAAAAGGAGAGGGGTGCCAAATAGCCGCGCGTGAGGCCTACCCTGCAATCCATAATGCTGATAGTGATATTCAGATGGCAGGTCTTGAGCTTTTAAGGAGTCTTGTTGACCAAAGAACAGCAATAGAACAAGCAATTCGTTCGGCTGGTATTGCTATAACCACTCAAGATATTGAAGTTCAACAAGCGGGCTACGAGCTATTCAATCACCTAGTTGAAGAAGGGCACGGATATCGAGAAGCAGCTGATGCAGCAGAAATGGCGATCACAAGTAACAATCCGGGTTTACAAGCGAGAGGATTGGGGCTTTTTAACGCTCTCAGGATGCAGGGACACAGAGATGATCGAGCACTACTTGCTGCTACAATTTCGATTCACAATCCGAATAGAGATATCCGAAGAGAAGGTGTCAACCTGTTCACCACTCTACTTGCGCATGGAGAAGGAGCCGACCGAGCAATCCGAGCAGCTTCAATCGCTGTCACTCCAAGACACCGAAAAAACTTTCCCTCATCAATCAGTATTGAGCAGACAGGTTTGTGCCTGTTCAAGGCGCTGGTAGAGGCTAAACGAGGAAACCCCGAAGCGATACGTGCAGCAACTGCTGCCGTCCAAAGCCCCCATGGACTTATTCGAAGAGAGGGGCAGATGCTCTTTGCCAAATTGTTGGAGAAGGGGGAAGGGGTTGACGCAGCCTTCCAAGCAGCTGGAGAAGCAATGACAAGTCAAAGTTGGGAGGTTCAAAGGGTTGGGCAACACTTTTTTGAGCAACTCGCAGGGCAAGAAAGAGGATACGAGGTAGCCACAGAGGTTGCTAGTCGCCTTTCACAAAAAGGAGATGTGAGGGGTAGAGCCCTTTTCAATGCTCTTTTTGCTAAGGGAAAAGGGTTTGAAGCGGCGATTGCGATTGGCCGCAATCCCGATAACTCGGTCAATCGAGCTCCTCATGTAGTCGATCTATTTTCCGTGTTAGGCAGACATCAGAAAGGGATTGCTGCAGCAAAAGCTTATGCTGATCAGTTCGAACAGAGACCTGTTCAGCTCGTCAGAGCGATCGATAAATATGAGACCGTTGAAGGGACACTCCCTCACCAGCCTCTAGCCGATATTGTTCATCAGTATCTTCCCTTTGGAGATCCATCGTAATCTCGCTGAGGAAAAACTACTTTTCTGTCGACTTGAGAGAAGCCTATCGAATTTTGACCTCGTGAATACCTATGTCTAAAGGGGATGGAACTCTTTGCTGGTTTAAATACTTGATCATTAACTGTTTGTGTCTTTTCTTTAGATTTTTTTTCAATAAAAAATTGAGATCTATTCTCTAAGTTGCTCTGAAAGAGTTAGATATGCTTGAAAGAACAAATGTCTAAATAAAAAATGTTTACAATCTTTAAAAATCGTTTTCACGAAATTAATTTATTGTTATAATATAAGTATTAATTGAATGTAGTTATTTAGGTATTTATGAATTCAATTAATCGTAGTGATTTTAGACAACACCTTCTTCAGCATGAGGTTAGCCAACCTCTAGCAGGTGAGGATGATAGAAGCTCAGCTCCAGCAGAGGGATCCTCTCTTAGGGCTATACTTGGGTCTATACTATGTCAAGTATGGTCGTGGTGGGTAGGTGGAGATGTCTCCGGCTTTGTACAAGAAGGAAATGCCGTACAAGAGTTTGACCAAGACTTACAGGCCTTCAGTTTGCACGGAAGGGTATCCCAGTTTCTAGGTCAGAATGAAGAGTGGCTGACGGAAGATTGTAAGGATCGATGTTATGCTGTATTAACTCAGTGTTCTAAAGATGCACCAATAGTTGATAGAATAGCTTCTTTACATAGAAAAGTTGACCTTTGCATTCAAAACCAAGACTTGGACGGAATGCAAAAAATCAAGCAAGATGTTGACATATTTACTGTAGAAGATAGGGCCTATCTTGGGTCCATCGAAGCAAGTAGTTTGAGGATGCTTGAGCAAAAATTGAACTCAAACATATCGCGACTCAATACGCCAGTTGAGCTGTTTCCATACGATTATATGTACTAGTCAAGACTTGACCTGGGAGATCCTTCAAACTGAAGACTTCTAATTTAGATCCTGGGCCTTCTGAGATTGGCGCGAATATTCCTTCGCACAGTCCCAAGGAACTTCCCCGGCAGATCGGGGATCAAAGGGGATCAGATCTATCTCTGCAGCCCAGAGACCGCTGCAGCTTCTGCGATTAAAGGGGAGATTACGGACCCTCGCACTTTGGGGATCCCCTATCCAAAGGATCAGGATCCTGATACCCTTCTTCTTAATCCCAATACGCTGATTCCACCTTCCAAGGACTGAGAAGGGGTAGAGCTTGAAATGGGACCCAATATTAAGCCTCTTCCGAAGTTTGGGCCTTTAAGAGCATGCGGCGATCACTCCTCTCTATCTCGGAATTCAAGCCGTGATAGCGAAGAGCTATGCGCGTATTCACCGGAAAAACCTGATCAATTTCGGGATTCTACCTCCCCAGTTCATTAATGAAGCTGACCATGGCAAGATCGATCAGGAAGATATCTTAAGCGTCGAAAATATCCATGAGCAGGTGAAAGCTGGAGCTCCGATCAAGGTCGAAAACAAGACTAAGGGGATTACCATCGAGACAGAGAATGCCCTGAGCGAGAAAGAGCGTGAAGAGGTGCTTGCTGGTGGCTTCATCAATGTCTTCCTAGCCAAGCACAGTATCTAACCTGCTGGTTTTTTGTGAATTATATTAAACTTGGTTGTATGTCGATATAATGTCCATTTTATTGCTATAATATTTATCAGTAATATCTAATTTTTTATAACAATAAGGTGGAGATATGTCTGGAATTACAAGGTTAGAAGGTAAGGGAGCTGGCTCCTATTCGTCAGAAGGAATGGGGGAGGGTGTGTCCAGCTCTGCTCCAGCAAGAGGGCTTAGTTCACTCCAAAGATCTAAACTTGCGCACTTTGAAACGACCTACCAAAGAGGGGGCTATGACCGAGATCGTCTAAGAGATTTAGTCCAAGATTTCTACAATAAGTACGAAGGTCAAATGAATAAAGCAGATAGGTGTAGAACACTTATGCTTGTGGGAAGGGTATCCACAAGTGTAAAAGAGCTTGTCTCGGACAACGACTCACTTGAGACCGTAGATGATGCAGATAAGTTGAAAAGGAAAACAGAGATGTTTCTTTTCCAAAATAGGGGAAGTATCGATCCAAAGTCGGCTATCGTTTGTGAGAACATCATTCATTCATGTGAAGATTTTATTTCAGAGCGATCAGGGCGAGTTTCTCCAACAAAAGCGATTCTTCATCGCTCTTTCTGGGAATGGAATCCTGAGAAAACACGTTTAAAAGCTCCTTCTCCAGGTAAGCTTTATCAAATCAATGTTAAAGAAACTGCGAGAAGTTTTAGGAAAAGAAGTGGTTCTGTTACAGGGGCTGAAAAAGAAGCTCTTAAAGCTGAGATCGATGCCTTTGTGAAGGAGAATGGCGAAAATATTTCCAAAATTTCGATGGGATTCATTGATGATGCTAGGAGAAATCTTGAAGAGGAGTAAACTCTTCAAAATAGATATGCGAGTCGGGGTGGCTTTTGACATAGTACTTCTCAAGGACTATATCTAGCAGCTTTCCTGGCTCGATTGAAAAAAGCCCCTTGTGTCCTGCTGAATCCCAAAGATATCCTGTGTTTTCATCCACTTTGCAATAGACCAAAGAGTGGTGGTATACCCCCATTCGATATATCCCTTGGGGCAGGGAATCGATTTTGGTTTTTGCCCTTTTTTGTTCTCTATCGAGTTCATAAAGGGGGATTTTTTGCCCCTCGCAGGGCGTTTTCACCATGTTCAGAAATCCTTCATCCATTTGGAGTGCATGGAGAAGCCCTCCCTCACTGGGTATCCCGCTTTCAAACTCTCTAGCAACTGCGATCAGAGCTTCTTTTTCTGAGTTAAACCTTTCTCGTGCTTTTAGAAAGAGGGAGATAAACCAGAGGCTTCCTCCTCGACAGACTCCTTCTGGTGAGTAGAAGTTCACGTTTTCAAGAGCTTTTGCTTGAAGTTTTCCCCGTTGCAGCGCTTCGTAGAGGGCGCTTAATCCCTTCTGATGTCCTGCATAGCTTTTAAACCGGCTCAGGGCTTTGAATGCTGGTTCTTGACCACTGAGTTGATATTTCTCGATGAAGCTCTTTGTGGCCTGTTTTTTTTCTTTTTCGGAGAGTCCAAAGAGCCAACCTGTCTCTTTGTCGAGAGCTTTAAAAAATGCCTCCATTCCATGTTCACAGACCTTTTTCATATACTCCGCTTGCATGGTCATTGTGGAGTCCGAGTGTTTTTCAACTTGCTGAGCTTGAAGAGAGCTCTGTCCATACACATCCCAGCTTGAGAGTTGGTAGGTGTTGATGGTGGGGACGAGAAGCCTTTCGCCAAGCTTCACTTGTACCCAGAGTTGATTCCACTTGCGTACAGAGTGCTCAGAAAGGATGGTGAAAAACCGAGATGGGGTGAGGCAGGGGAGCGGATGGGTGAGATAGCTTATCGTATGACAAAAGAGGGAAAGGACCATTGCGAAAGGGGCTGTAGCTACGATCCACACCACTTCCCATCTTCCAAAATAAAGCTCCTGACTGTGGGGAGTGACAGCCTCATTTTTGATTCGAGCAAGGGCTGCTTCTCCAGAAAAGAACTCTTTGAGCCTACTCGGCTGCTTAAATAGAGCTGGGGTGAAGGCGATACTCATTTACCTCCAAGGATCCTAGCAGATGTCGTGAAACAATGAAAGGATTAGTTAGAGTCAGACTTTAAGGTATACAAGCTGAATTTCAAACCTCCAGGGTATTCTGTATTTACCATTTGAATGAGCTCTTTTGGCGTAGAAGAATAAAGCCCCCAGTTAGAATCCCAAACAAACCCACTATTCTTATTTATCTTGCAATAGACCACGGCATGTCTTTCTGTCCTTATTTCGTAGATCCCCGCTTGAAGGGAATCGATAATTGATGCAGCCTCCTCTGGATCTGATGAGAGCTTTTCTGCGGAAATTTCGTTACTTTCCTGGAAACCAAGGAAACCAAGGAAACCTTTTTTTATTCTCCGATCCAGAGCTTGTAGAAAAGTTCCTTGAGAAGGTATGCCGTTACTTGCCTGGAGACCAAGGAAATCGGCTTTTCTATGCAGAGCCTGTAGAAGAGTTCCTTGAGAAGGAACGCCGTTAACGAACTCTTTCGCTGTGGCAAATAGACGGTCTTCGGCTGAGATACATTCTTTCGATGAATGGAGAAAGAGATAGATAAACCACTCGGCAGCTCCACGACAAACTCCACCGGGGGAATAAAAAGAGATATCCCCAACAAGAGCATTCCTCAAGGTTTTTTTTAATTCTTTTATTCCTTCTTGATATCCTGGGCGGCAGGAATAACGGACAAGTGCGTTAAAGGACGCATCGATAGTGACGGTAGTGACGGTAGAAGTTTTACTATTCTCAAGGGCATCCAATACGGATATAAAATAATTAGTGAAGATTTCATCTAGATAAAAAATCGAACGCCGCAAATTAGGGAAAAAGCACTCTTTTTTTTCTGTCTTATGTATCGTTTTGAAAAAATCGACAACCGCTTGCTTCAAGAGGTTTTTTGGAAGTGGTTCTATCCGGGAATGTGTGATATGTTCACGGTTCTCAATTTTGTTTATTGGGCAGGGAGTTTGACCATAAACATCCCAGCTTGTGAGCTGGTAGGTATTAATGGAGGGAATAAGAATTTTTTTGTCTAGCTTTACCTGCGCATAGAGTTGAGACAGCTTCCCTAAAGAGTGATCTGAAAGGATCTTGAAAAACCGAGAAGGGGTTAGACAGGGCAAAGGGTAGGTGAGCAAACTCATCGTATCGGAAAAGATAAACAAGACTATTGCAAAAGGGGCTGTAGCTAGGATCCACACTACTTCCCATCTTCCAAAATAAAGCTCCCGATTATTGGGAGTGACAGCCTCATTTTTGATTCGGGCAAGGGCTGCTTCTCCAGACAAGAACTCTCTGAGTCTGGTTGGCTGCTTAAATAGAGCTGGGGTGAAGGCGACATTCATTTCGACTAAAGACAATAGGGAAAATCTAAATTAATCTCTAGGTTTGTTTTTCCCTTTTGGAGGGAGGCTGGAGAGCCAGGCGTTTAAGAAAAGACTTGAGAAGGCGACGACCATTCCGCCCCAAAAAGCTCCCCAAAACGAGGTGATATGGACCCCATAGGAGACCAAGCTGGCCACCCAAAAGAGGAGGACATTGATCAGAAGGGCAAAGATTCCTACCGTCATCACAGTGATCGGATAGGAGACGACGATCAGAAGAGGCGCGATGAAGGCGTTCATCAGGGCAACGATGAAGGCGAAGAGGAGCGCATCGGGGAAATTAGGCACATCGAGCCCAGGGAGGATATGAGCTAAAATCAAAATTATGATTGAGAGGATGAGGACTCTGAGCAAAAATTTCCACATACTCTTCTTCATAATCTATGCCAAAAAAAACTTCAACGGTTTACTTTGAAGGCAGTCTTGTGTATTATTGTTCGTATGAAATCTAATTTTATAAAAGCATTTATTTCGTCCGTGGTTCTTATTTCCGTTGTTATTTTAAACTGTGGATTTAAAGAGGTTCCACTTACTAAGCAAGAAAATGGCTCTGTTTCCAGCAAGGGAGTCACGATCGAAGCGAAGGTGATGAGCCGCGCTGAGAGTAATCAGACGCTTGGACGAGCGTTGCAGAAATGGGAAATCATTCCCGTTCAGGTCAAGATCCAAAACAATACCAAAGAGAGCTACTCTTTGTCGGCGGATGGAGTGGATCTGCCCCACGTAACTTCTGGAGATGTAGCGATGAGTGTGACGAGCAGTTCGATCCCTCGCTCGATAGCTCTCAAAGTAGCCGGTTTCCTCTTTTGGCCCTTCATCATTCCTTCGATGATTGACAGCATCATCACATTCAAGTCTCACGTGGACATGCGGAGCGATTTTTATGCCCGCTCGATCAAGGCTGAAGGAGAAGATATCCTTCCCTATTCTACCGTTGAGCGAGTTCTTTTCGTTCCCAAGGGGAAATGGGCAGATGAGTTCACCCTCCAGCTCCATGATTTACACTCCAACAAAAACACCCCTTTTTCTATTACAATGAATTCTTAAATCTCCTATACATAAGGGATGCTGAAACGATGCGCCGGCCTCAATATACCCGTCTTTTCCCTTAGGACCCAAAAGAGTTGTGGGATTGGTGAGTTTTCCGACCTGATACCCCTGATTGATTGGGCTAAAGAGGCTGGGCTTAAAGTTCTCCAAATCCTACCCATTAATGATACTTCGATGACCGAGACCGATGGAGATGGCTATCCTTACTCGATCTTAAGCAATTTTGCCCTCCATCCCATCTATATCCACCTAGATGAACTCGCGCCCGAGCTCGCTGACGAACTTCACGTTCTTCGAGCCGAGCTGAATAGGCCTCAGCTCCATTATGAAGAGGTATATAAGGCGAAGAAAGAGTTCTTAAAGAGGATCTTTGCTTGGAGGGGAGAAGAGGACCTTGCTTCCAAAGAGTTTGCCCGCTATTTCCGGAAGGCGAAAGAGCACTTAATGCCCTACGCGGCGTTTTGTCATCTTCGAGACCGCTTTGGCACAAGCAACTTTCGCGAGTGGGGAGAATACAAAAAATACAGCTCACTCCTCGTTGAAGAAATCTGCCAAGACGAAGAGGTCCATTTCTACTACTTTGTCCAGTTTCATCTCGATCGGCAACTCAAAGAGGTTGTCGCTTACGCCAAGAAAAAAGGGATCAAAATCAAAGGGGACTTCCCAATGGGCGTTCACCCCGATAGTGTCGACGCGTGGCGATTTTCCAACTATTTTCGGTGGGAAAAATCGATGGGGGCGCCTCCCGACTTCTACAACGAGCTCGGGCAAAACTGGGGCTTTCCTTCCTATGACTGGGAAGAGATCAAAGCGGAGAAATATTACTGGCTTAAAGCGCGCCTCAAATGGTTGGAGCCCTACTTCGACCTCATCCGCATCGACCATGTTCTCGGCTATTTTCGCCTTTGGGAAGTTCCCGTTGTTGAGCTTCGAGGCCTCATGGGAACCTTTTGGCCAGCCAAGGGATACTCCAAAGAAGAACTCCAGGAAGCGGGTCTTACCGATCTAAAGCGTCTGATCACTCCCTATTACGTAGAATTTCCTCAAGGGATTAAAACCCAAACCGATGCCAAACGCCTTTGGCTGGATGAGTACCTGCCATTCATTGAAAATGTCCTCTTTTTTGAGCGGGAAGGGGAGTATCACCCCCGGGTTGACGTGCAAAGCACTGGTTCCTTCAAGGCGTTAGGCCCACAAGAGCAAGAAATCATCTTGAAACTCTCCTCAGCCTACTTCGAAGAAAGACAAGACAAGCTTTGGGAAAAACTCGGCAAAGAGAAGCTCAAAGTGATCCAGAAAAGCACCAAAATGGAGCTTTGCGCTGAAGATATAGGAGTGATCCCAAGGTGCGTGGAAAAGGTGCTCCGAGAGCTCAAAATCCTTGGTCTCCATGTACAGCGGATGCCTAAAAGCTTTGAAATCGAGTTTGAGCATCCAAGAGACTTTCCCAAAACATGTGTCTGTACCCCCGCCAACCACGATACCGCCACCCTTCGCGAGTGGTGGGAAGAAGACGGGAAGAGCATCACTCACTACTATCATCAGATTTTGGGGCATACCGGCACACCACCAGCGGAGCTCTCTGAAGAGCTTGCCGTCCAAATCATCCAAGGGCATCTCCATTCTAAAGCGAAGATCGCCATGTTCCTTTTGCCCGACCTCCTCGCGATGAGCGATGCGCTCAAATTCCCCCATCCGGCAAAAGAGAGGATCAACGATCCGGCGGTCCCGGGTTACAAGTGGAACTGGCGTATGCACCTCTACATCGAAGAGCTCGATCTTGCCCCCAGTTTCACCGAGCTTATCCACAAATTGATCAAGGAGGCCAAGCGATGAAAGAAGCCCCCTCTTCCCTTTACCGTCTCCAGCTGAGCAAGAGCTTCACCCTCAAAGAAGCGACCAAACTCATTCCCTATCTCACCGAGCTCGGTGTTGAAGGAGTCTACTGCTCTCCCTATTTTGCCGCCTACAGTCCTCACGGATATGACATCACCGATCCCAATGAACTCAACTCTACAGTCGCCACCGAAGAAGAGTATCTCGCCTTCTGCGCCTCTTTAAAAAAACACAACCTCTACCATTTTGCCGACCTCGTCCCCAACCACATGGGAATCCTTGGCGAGAATAACTGGTGGAAAGACGTTCTTGAGAAGGGAAAAACGTCCTCTTTTGCTTCCTTCTTCGATATTGACTGGAGCCAGGAAAAAATCCTCGTTCCCCTCCTAGGCACCTCGTACGAAGAGGCCCTCTCCTCAGGAGCGATCACCCTCGAATGGAGGGGCGAGCGGCTACTCGCTTGCTATGGGGAGGCGGATTACCCCTTAAACCCCGCCACCTATACCCAGGCAAGCTTCATCGAGACCCCTGACGAGATTGACGATATTCTCTCCGAGCAGTGTTACCAGCTCGCCCACCATGGAGTCTCAGCCCAGCAGACGAGTTACCGCCGCTTTTTCAACATCAACGAACTGATCGGCCTTAGGATCGAAGATCCCCATGTCTTCGACCTACACCATAAACTCGCCCTAGACCTCCTCCAAGAGGGCAAAGTCGACGGCCTTCGGATCGACCATCCCGACGGCCTCTACGACCCCGCTGCCTATTTTCAGCGGCTGCGAGAGCACCACAAAGGGGTGATCATCGTCGAAAAGATCCTAGGAGAAGGGGAGGAGCTCCCCACAAACTGGGAAGTGGATGGGACCGTCGGCTATGAATACCTCAATCACCTCTCAGGGCTCTTCATCCGTCCCGATGAGACCCTCACGCAAATCTACGAAGAGTTCACAGGCAATAAAACCTCGCTGGAGACCCTGCTCATCCAGAAAAAGCTCTTCTACATCCACACAGAGATGGCTGGCGATGTGGCTAGCCTTGCCGAGAGATTCTACGACTTCTCCTCCAAGATGCGAGCGTATGCGGATCTTCCCAAAGGAGAAATCCTCAGTGCGCTCTATACCTTGCTCACCCACTTTCCGGTCTACCGCTCCTATATCGGCCCCGAAGGCTCCCTATCCAAAGAGGACGCCGCTCACTACAAAACCGCCTTCAAAAACGCTCGAAAGCACCACAAAGAGTATAGCGCTCGGGGGCTCGATTTTTTTGAAGAGGTCTTTGCCCTTCGCCTCGACACTCCCTACATCCGCGACTGCATCCTCCGATTCCAGCAGCTCTCAGCCCCCATCATGGCGAAAGGGTTCGAGGACATCACCCTCTACAACTACAACCGGCTGATCTCCCTCAACGAAGTGGGAGGGGAGCCGGGCCACCTGGGAACCTCCGTCGAAAAGTTCCACACCCAGATGAAGCGGAAAGCCAAAAAGTGGCCCCTTGGGTTCATCTCCACCTCGACCCATGATACCAAGCGGAGCCTCGATGCCCGGATGCAGATTTCTGCTCTCTCGGAGATCCCCAAAAAATGGGAGAAAGCCGTTCGTTCTTGGGCAAAGCTCAACGAGAAACACAAGACCGAAGTGGATGGAAAGCACTTTCCCGACCGAAATGCCGAGTACTTTCTCTACCAGACCCTCATAGGCGTATGGCCAAACAAACCCTCCTTCAAACGCCTTTGGCCCCTCTGGCAGAAATCCCTTCGAGAAGCGCGTGCACACACCTCATGGCAGTCACCCAATGCTTCGTATGAAAAAGCCGCGCACGACTTTCTCGAGGCTCTCCTTAAGCCGAGATCGACCTTTTATCGAATCTTTACCCGTTTTCAGAAAGGGGTAGAAACGGTGGGAAGGCTAAACACCCTCTCAGCTACCGCTTTGAAACTGGGGCTTCCGGGGATCATCGACGTCTACGAGGGATGTGAGAATTGGCGCTTTACACTGGTCGACCCCGATAACCGTTCGCCTATCGAAACCCCCAGAACGCAAAAAGTCCTAAAAGATGGGAAAGAGGTAAAACTCGACCTCCATAGAAGACTTTTGGGCTTTAGGAAGGAGCATAAAGAGCTTTTTCTATATGGGGACTATACCCCGATCGAAGTGCGTGGATCTGCAAAAGAGCACATTGTCGCCTACCTTCGTTCCTATAAAAACAAGCACTGTCTCGTAGTCGCTACTCGTCATTTCGCAAGTTTTAAGCGGTATGGAGAAACAGAGATCCTTCTTCCCAAAGACTTTGGCTCAGGGATGGACGTTCTTTCCCAAAAAGAGATTAATTTCTCCTCGAAAAATCTTAAGCTGAAAAAACTTCTCACTTCGCTCCCTTTTTCTTGGATTTATTGGGGTTAGGCAGTAATCTATTCGTTCTATGAATACTTTAGATTATATTAGAGGGAGACTTCCCACCCGAGATTTCTTCCAAAAAGAAAAAACCATTATAGGGAGCATTGGCCGATTTTCGATTGATTCTGGGCATATCGAATGGCTTCATGATCATTCTAGGCTTATCAACATCTCCCGTTTGGCAATCGATTGTCTTGCCCTTTCCCCTCTATTGCTGGCCCCAGACTGGAGAAGTTTTGGAGTTGCTCTGGGAGTTGCTAGAATGGCTACTTTTGCAGCGAAAAATAAAGCCGAGAGTGATTTGAAACTGACACGCACAGACTCTTTAGTTGTATGGTTTTTAGCTGTTGCTCCTTTTGCGATGATCTCAGACTGGGGATTGCGTGAAGTGACCCTTGGAGCTGCAGGAATGACGGCTCTACTTGCCGCAGAATTCATCCACTCGACTTTGTTGCACCGCAACATCCTCTCTTCTCCCTTTACCCAGAAAATCTTTACGCCGGGAAAATATGGAGTAGGGGAGCTTCGATACCAAGGAAGAGTCCCAATTCTCACGCTTAATGCAGAGAACCCTCGAAAGGCAGGGGAGGCTCATGGCTACCTGTGTGCTCCCCAGATAGTGCACCTTTTCTCCCGTTTAATCGGTCCTCAAGATCCTCGGAAACTCTCAGAATTGAGAACCTCTTTTTCGAAGCTCGATATCCCCGAAGCAATGAAAGAAGAGATACGCGGTATTGCTATGGGAGTGCGACAATGGAACATGAACCAGTGGTGGTTCAAAAGACATAAATTGATGTTTTGGGAGGAGGTTATGCTCTGTAATCTCATCGCTGATTCTCTCTACTATGATGCAAAGAAAGTTTCTCAAAGCGTGTCAGAAGCTAACAAAACGGAGAAGAAATCGCCCGTGGCCTGCACAACCCTTATGGGTAAAAACAAAGTCTCTGGGGTAGTCTTAGGGCGATTGTTGGACTGGGAAGCGTCAGGGGTTCTTGGGACCTCTACTCTCATCATCAATCGAAAGTATTCTGGTCAGAGGAGGAATACCGTTGAAGTAAGCATACCGGGAAGCGTCGGAACGCTAACTGGAATGAACGATACAGGTTTTTCCCTTGCAATGAACGTGTCTAATCCGGGAAGACTACAGCCGGGTGGCATTCCCTCCACGTTCTATAACCGTATGATTCTTGAAAATGCAAGTTCTGTCCAAGGGGCGAAAGAGTGGATTTGTCACCAGAAAGGACATCCCCTCGGCTCCTATCATCTATCTTTAGCAGATCCCAAACAAGCAAGCGTGGCTCATTTTCATCAAGCAG
>Ga0180438_10002625_pt1 | contig 28769 bp, 31 predicted proteins | sample SS_ome_12_FD_132455 | JGI IMG/M metagenome (GOLD analysis project Ga0180438, IMG submission 132455) | Hypersaline lake sediment archaeal communities from the Salton Sea, California, USA - SS_3_D_2 metaG | ecosystem: Environmental > Aquatic > Non-marine Saline and Alkaline > Hypersaline >...
ATCTCATGAGCACCATCACCCGATTTGGCATCTCCATGGACAGCAGGCTATTGGAAAGGTTTGACAAATACATATCCGAACACGGGTATTCGAATCGCTCGGAAGCCTTCCGCGACTTGGTTCGCGACCGCCTGGTTCAAGAAGAGTGGCGAGACGAAACCACGAAGACGGTGGGCACCATTACCATCATTTACGACCACCACAAGCGGGAGCTCCAAGAGCGACTGACCCATCAGCAACACCAGCATCACGATTCTGTGATCTCCACGATGCACGTGCACTTGGATCATGATAACTGTTTGGAGGTATTGGCCGTCAAAGGCACGGCGAAGCACATCAAGGACCTGGCGGATGATCTTATCAGCACCAAGGGCGTGAAGCACGGGAAATTGGTCATGACATCCACCGGGAAAAACCTGTAAATCCCCCTCCCCTAGATAGATCATCCTTGCAAAATCGTTCCAATTTCATCGGAGGTTTTAAATCGAAACTGAGGGAAAGCATTCCATAAAATCATTGCGTAGTTATCACCCGCCCCTATTATAGAAGGCTACCAGGAATCCGTAGATTGGACGATAAACGATGAAGATCAGTACTCATCCAGGTGATACCACTCGGCATTCTCCAGCCACGTCTCAGGCCGTGAGATAAATTCGATGATGTTTTCCATCAGGAACATGTGCCTCTTTTCCTCTTCGGCCAGTTTCAGGAGCAACGCCTTCTTCGCATCCGTATCGACCTCTTCAGCCTTCTCCTTGTAGAAGGCATGACTCTCTTTTTCAATGTCTAAAGCTTTTCGGTACACGTCCTTCTGGGACGCATCGAAATCAAACGTGTCCTGTTTTTCCTTCATCTGGACAAACACATTCTTGGCATCGTTGAACAGTGTGTCTTCGGCCATGTCCGGTTGACCCTCGTCACGCCGCAACCGGTCGACGATGCGGTAATGCTTGACCTCGGCATCGGCCAGCATCGTGAATATCGATGTTAACCCTGGATGGGTGGCTCCATTGGCAAGCTCTCGATAGTAGCCCTCTCCATCCTTTTCCATTTTCATGGCAAACTCGAATATATTCATGGCATCATCTCCTGCCTTTGGAAATAAAGAGAGCTATCCTTAATGCTTTATGGCATTATCTGAACTTCCCAAAAAGTCATTTTCAAGGACAGCTCTATTCGGATATATGATGATTATGCTTTTGTGATTGAACGGTACTCTCACCGTTCAAGAACAGTTTATTGTCATGTTCAGGACTATACTATACAGCCTTCACTGCAGTGAGCAACACGCGGTAATGTAAAACGTTTCATGTATAATCACCTCCTCTTCATTGTATAGGTTGGACTATTAGAACATCGAGCCCTTCCTTGTATGGAATCTATTACTTAGTAACCCTCTTCATCGAGAAAATGTTCCCCGCATTTTAAAATCAACTCCAAGCGGTCAGCTTCTCCTCGATAAAATGGATGATGGATTCGTGGGTCTCCTTACCCCTGCCATCCGCTACGATGGGATCGCCAAAATGGATACGCACCGGCTTTTCTGGATAAATCTTGCCAAAATCCTTAATCCACTTCCCGTTACCCCAGGCATCGGTCTTCAAGGCAAAGGGCACGATGGGCACACCCGCCCGCTGAGCCAGTTTGACGCCAATCGTATTGAAGTGTCCGGCATCGAAATCCACCCGTCGCGTGGTCTGGGGAAAGACGATCATGGAGATGTTTCTGTCCAGGCGTTTTTTACCCTCTTCCATAACAACCTTGAAATCTTCCCTGGGATTCGTCCTTCCCACGACCACGGGATCGCAATGGATCATCACGTGCTTGAATACAGGGTATTCGATCAATTCTTGCTTTACGATAAAGGTCACAGCACGATACGGTCGGATGATGCTCGGCAAGACAAACGTCTCCAGCGTACTCATGTGATTGCCCACGAACACGCATGGCGAATCGAGATTCTGGAAGGCAGACAGATTATCGATCTCAATATCGACGCCCACGGATTCCAGAGCACGGACGATACCCCGACTGCTGTGAACCCATTCTTCGCCGGGATATCGCCCTCTTTTCGAGAGCCTTGCAGCCTTCCATACGATGGATATCATCTTCGGATAGAATATCCATCCTGCCAATTTTTTTTTCAATGAGAAAATTTTAGGGTTACTAGAATGATAAGCATTCGTTGTGGTTAAAAACTCCATAGAATGGCATCCCGAGTAAAAACATCACCCTGAAATTTATAAAAAAAAATCGTGTTTTCATAGAAATTTTATGATAAAGTGTATTTTTCTCCAAGGTAAGTGTCAGCAAAAAACGATGGGGTTTGAGGTTCACACAGACATAGGATGGTCGCCTGAATGCCGCTCACGTCGAAAATCTGGGTGAATCCTGGCCCTCGATTTGTGAAAACAGCGAGACAAGAATCCTACAGGTTCCGCAGAATATCCAGTAAATCCATGGTCGTGATGATGCCCAACAGCTTATCGTCATCCGTGACCAGAACACGATGTATCCGACCTCGAATCATGGCATCGGCCACTTGCTGGATTCGCGTGTCCCCGCTCACGCTGAATGTCATGGGAGTCATGATATCCCGGATTGTCACGTCTTGTCCTTTTTCCGCAGCCAGCGAGGGAATGAGCTGATTAAAATACGCAGGGTCGATATCATCCCGATAATAATCCGTCGTCTTTTTCCCTTGGACATTTTTAAAAGCAACTGTCGAATTCCGAACAATGTCTGTTTCGGAAACCACACCGACCAGAGTCCCGGCATTATCGACCACGGGACCACCCGTGATGGAATGTTCATTCAAAAAGTCAGCCAGTTCCTCCAGGCTCCAATCGGCTTGGATGCTGAGAACATCTGCTTTCATGATGTCTTGTGCGGTGAGTTCCTTCATGGTTACATCCTTAAAAAATTTGACCGATACGTGAAGAACAATCTGTTCAACGGATCGAAGAGCAAATTTTATTCCAATGCTCACAAAAGGCATAAAAATTAAAGGAGTGCAAAACCGATGATTAAAAAATACAGTATAACGTGATAAATTACAAACGGATTTGAAATAAAACACAAAAGGTATATAACCAATACCCTGGTTATGGTTACTCCAAGAGGAAGGGAAAAATCGCTCGGCTCCGAGTGTTTTTTATCAGGTTGACGAATTCACGATTCACTGGGTCACATACCGGGCGACTTTGTTCAACTTCCGCTCGATGCAGATATACAGGGCCTCAGCCAGGCCGCCCGTGTACATCTTCTCCCGAAAACGCTTTCGCAGATAATCCATCATCGTTTCCAGATGCTCGAATGAATCGTATTCCGTCGTATCCACGATCCGAGAAAACTCTTCCAATCCCAACAGCTCATTCTTGAACAACGTGAGATTCGCAAGAAAGACATGCTCGGTGATCTTCTCCGACTGATAGTTCTTTCTGCATTCCTCGATCATCAGTTCAAGATCCTCCCGCAGATCCTCTACCTCGACCTTGAGGATCTGCAGGTAGTGCTTCTTACTCTGACGCATGACGAGCCCCCCTCTCTTCATCAGGTCAACCGATGACTTCTCTAAACAAACGATAAAAAATTCAGCCGCTCATAGAGTCCGATGACTCGAACGTGATTGTTCACAATATCTCGACAACGGTCATGATATCAGCGACAATACAGAATCCGTATGGAATGATAGAGCAAGGACAAGCGAAGACAGGAGCAGACAGTCGTTCCGAATGGCCAGAACAAGTAAAGTTATCGTAGAGCAACAGCGCAGAACGGTTCAATCCGACTTTTTAAATAAGGCCGCTAAAAGACCGTGCATATTTGTTTTCTATATCTAAATCAAGCAAGGCACACCCCCATTCCCCATTCTAATCTGAATCCGATCATTCGTTCAGATGTTCAAGGATTTTTCGATTTTTCTCATGCTCATAAAACCAATCGAACTCCAGGAAGTAACCGGCTATATCATACGTCACAAAGGTCCTGACCAGTCCTTCTTCGGTATCCTCCAGGGGCTCCCGCATGGTCAGCCCCTTTTTCTGTAAATGATTATACCACGCATCCACGTCCGGAGTGATGAAGGACACGTTCACGGCCTTTTCATCCGTGAATCGATGCAGCCCCTGAGCCTGATCGACCAGGCCGATGAATCCCGTGGGCGAGGATGTGTAGACCTTAGCAAACCCTTGATCCACCAGCAGCTTCTGCCCCATGATATCTTCGTAGAATCGCTGCGCTTCGTCCAGATCGTTGTAGTACAGCCACAAAACGTCGGCTCTGACACCCAACGATCTCGGCCGCGAGGTTTCCTGACCTTCGTTGGGATACAACGATTCCGCATCCTTTAAATGCTCCCGCAGCTTCGCATTCTGGGGATCATCCAGGAACGTCTCAAACTCCAGAAAATACCCTTCGGGATCATAAGCCACGAATCCCCGCGTTGGATGGCGCGTGGCATCCCTCACAGGCTCCCGCATTTCCACGCCCTGATTCTTCAGATAATCGTACCACCCGTCGACCTCATCGGATACCACGGCCAGGGTGACGGTCTTGGGCTCCGATGTGCTGTGCATGCCTTCCTTCTCATCGACCAGACCGATGTACGACGTGTGGGAAATCTTGTGTATTGTGGCAAACCCGTAATCCAGTACCCTCTGAAAGCCGAGCGTCCCTTCGTAGAAACGCTGAGCCCGGGCTAAATCGTGATAATAGAAGAAGACGAGATTGGCCCGAATACCCGGCGTTTGGTTATCGGTGGCTGCCGGACGTTCTTTCTTTTGACAGCCGGAGAATAACAACAGCAGGAAGGTGATGAAAACCCAAACCGTTCCGAATCCTTGTAACAGATTTTTTGCATATTTGGCGCTGGATAACATCATATCCTCCATTATCTCAAGGTGTGTCGACGGCCCCTTTAAAAAACACATTTACCTCTATTTGGAAGTCAGGCCTTCGGCCATCAGGCATAGTATTTCATACATCAGCGTGGCTCCCACCAGGGCCGTTTGACCCGCCCTATCGAAGGGAGGTGAGACCTCGACCACATCGGCGCCGATGAGATTCAAACCGCGAAAACGCTGCAGCAGCATCTGGGCCTCCAGACTGGTCATCCCGCCGATCTCCGGTGTCCCAGTTCCAGGGGCGTATGCCGGGTCGAGTCCGTCGATATCGAACGACAAGTAGACAAGCCCCTTACCCACGATACGCCGTACCTCGGCGGCCACCTCCTCGACACCCAACTCCGCAAACTCCTCGATGAAGATGACACGCATGCCCGATCTTGAACTGTAATCCCAGGCTGCTTCGTCATTCACGGCTCCCCGTATTCCGATCTGTACGACGCGTTTCGGGTCCAACAATCCTTCTTCTACAGCTCGTCGAAACGGAGTGCCATGGCTGAATTTCGATCCCATCTCTTCGTCGAACGTATCCAGATGGGCATCGATTTGGATCAGGCCCACTGGACCATCCGCAGCCATGGCCCTTAAAATCGGCAGCGTGATGGAGTGATCGCCACCGGCACTCAGCGGTAAAGCGTCGGCATCCGTGATTTTTCGATAGAATGCGGTGATGTCCCGATGCGCTGCTTCCACATCGAACATGGATCGCATGGGCACATCACCCATGTCACCGATCCGGCATAGGGAATAAGGATTGATCTTGGATACATGATGAATGGAGCGCATCATGCTGGAGGCGTTGCGAATCTCTCGCGGTCCGTGCCGTGCACCGGGCCGGTTCTCGGTGGCACCGTCGTAGGGCACGCCGATAAGGGCTATATCCAACTGAGACGCATCCCCCGTCAGAGGCGTACGCATGAACGTGGGGATACCCGCAAATCGGGGAGCCAGCATCGGACTATATTTATCTTCCATCATCGACTCCTGCTGCCGAAAAAGTGACTCTCAGATGAATCGCTTCATCAATTCTGCGGTGACCTCCTCTACGTTCTCCGGTGTGATGCCCAGACTTAGGTACGCCTTTTCGGCCTTGGTCATTCGCTGGGGATGATCCATATCCTCCACGGAAGAAAAAATGCCCAGCCGTCTTCCGACCTGGTACAACCGCTGATGAGACGGATTCATCGACAGAAACGCGCGTAATACGCCCACCATTCGCTCCTTGTCGTCGGGGAGCCTGCCCTCAAAATCGGCCAGAAGGTTCAGGATATGATCGCTCATCACCATGCTGGTGATCCCATCCAGGTGCTTGAGGAAGGTCAGGATTTCATGAATGACTTCGACCTCCGTCAACTTCTGAAAACGGCCTTCGCAGTAATCTTCGTACAGGGGAATATGATTGGGTATCCCTAGGGTTCGAAGTCGGATGAAATCCGGGTTGATCTTATTCATGGCATCGGCCGTCTCCAGGGCGTGCTCTTCCGAAAGCGCGATCCCGCCCAGTCCGGGCATGATGTACTCCGAGAGTTCGATACCCGCCTTTTTTACTTTGCGTCCTGCCCGGATATGCATGTCTTTGGTTACGCCCTTCTTCGTCATCCGGAGAACATCGTCCGACCCGGATTCCATGCCGATGTGAAGCCTGTTTAGACCCGCCCGACCGATGGCTTCTAAATCCTCCTCCTTCATCCGGGCGATGGTATGCGACCGGGCATAGGAAGTGATTCTCTCCACCTCAGGAAAGCGTTTCTTCAGATGCTTCAAGATATCCACGAGGTCTGAGGGCCTGATGACCAGGGAATTGGCGTCCTGCAGAAAAATCGATGCCATCCCACCGAAATTCAGCCAGTGATAGGCAGCCTGGAAAGCACTGTATTCTTCGGGTATTAAGCTCTGGATAGCCTTCCGGAGCTCCACCTGAGGAATGCGGCCTTCCTCGTCAGCCAACGACCGGAGCGTTTCCGTATGCTTGAATACTGCATCGATATCCTGTTTTACGTGGGCTGCCGGTCGGAGGGAGAAGGTCGTTCCCTTGTAGACAGGGCAGAATGTGCATCGATTCCACGGACAGTTCCGTGTCACGCGAACCAGCAGGCTGGCAGCCTCGCTGGGCGGCCGGATGGGCCCCTGCTCAAAGCCTGAGTACGAATCGAGGATGTCCTTACTCGTTTTCATCGTCCACGTCATTCGCAAAATGGGCGTGTGCGATGCGATACGTACCGTCCTGTTTGACATAAACGAACGTAAACGGTCCTCGCTGCACCTTGTCTGCGTTCTCGCCTCCCCTCTCAAAGGTCCAGACACCCGCAACCACGGCCGCCCCACCGAACGTTTCCGCATGGATATCGTCGACCCAGAGCCGGTTGGGCTGCTCCTTCCCGCCAACCACAAAACCGAACGATTCGTGATGTCTACAAACCGCATCGATGCCTGTGATGATTCCTGTTTTTTCCGATGAGATATACGTCAGCCGTACATCGGTGAGAAAGAGCTCATCGACCCGGGAAAGGTCGTATGCATTCCACATCGCCACCCAGCGATCCAGGTATGCCTCGGCATTAAAATCCGAGTCCCCTCGTCCGCATTCCAGACAACAAACATGCAGAATGAGGATGAGTGAGAAGAGAATCCTTCGTGTCGTCATCGACAACTCCCTATGGAAAGTGTCTTCCCGTTAAATCCGATCTTTGAGAGGTGATATGATTGCTCCTCAATACAGATTCTTGTTCGCTGAAGATGGATGAGTCCGGCAATTCACGTATCCGCCTCGTAGATTTGTACGTCGATAATGTTGTAATAAATCGTGGTCGTGGCTTCAAACCCCGAGTCCGTTCCTACGATCAACCAGAGCTCGCCGTTCCCATTGCTCTGAACCTGAATCGGCTGGTCTTCATTGTCTCGCTGAATCAACGTATACACAAAGTCATCGCCCGCGATACCGATGGAGCCGACCATGGCCATGTCCTCTCCACCGCCCGCCTGATTGCCCTTATCGATATTCATCCGGTAAAAACCGTCCTGAACGACGGGCAGGGGTTCCGTCTGCGTCCCACCGACTTTGACCCATACCGAACACCCCGGCCCGCCACCAACACCTATGGCACTCTCGGGATACTGGGATGCAACCTCTACACGTATGACCACACGATACGTCGTGTTGGGTTTGACGCCCGTGATGTGCTTCTTCAGGAACATGAACAGGTCGTCGCTGTGGTTGTTGCCCGAGATCATCATGGCGTATGCGGTCTGATCCAGGGGCTCGGGGAGGTTGGATCGTCTCGACGACAGCTCATGAAACGCCTCTTCGCCCACAGGATAATCGGCGAATCCGGCCGTCCATCCCTCCTCGCCCTGGCTGAAATCGAACGTGAAGGTAAACTCGGCCGGTTGAGTGGGAGACGTCCCCTTGTCTTTCTTGCACACCACCGTCATCAAGACAATCAGGAATGCTGCGTACAGGTAACGTCGTCTCATGGTCTGTCCCTTTTTCATTTTTGACGATTGATGCCATCTCCTTAAGAGTCGGCCTCTTTCCGGATTCTGTTTTCAGGCATCCTATTCATACGCCTTCCGCAGCCCCGTCCTCTCGTTGAACTCCCGTATGCTTTCATCCCATTCATGATACGCCTTCAGCCGACTCGACCAGTAATCCGCGTCGTACCACTGAGCGTTCAATTCCTCCACGCACTTCCCCTGCTGCTCGATCCAAGTAAAATATTTCAGGTTATGCATTCGTTTTTTATCCCAGTAGGTAAGCTCCTGCATCCAATCCAATGTCTGCGCGATCAAGCATCTCTCAAACGTCATCCCGGCCTTCATATCTGTGTAATCACCGTCTCGATCTCGAGCTTCCTGGAGTCGAGACCCGTACAGTTCCATCGAATCCGTGGCCACGGTCATGATGACGTCGTTTTCGTCCATCTCATAGTATTTGGCCATCTTGATGCAGCCCAAAAGATTAGCGATTCCCGATATCCCCAGAAGGTCCAGTCGGTCGACACATTCGGAGTCAACACCGCGTTTTTTCAGATAATTACGGCCCTTGGGTTCGTTGAACAAGCGGAGCAGACGCATGCAGTCTTCGTCGTCCACATCGATCACCATGTCCATGTTTTTCAGGTTGTGAATCCAGGGCACGTGCTTGTCGCCGATTCCCTCGATGCGGTGCTCCCCGTACCCGTTGTACAGGAGCGTGGGACACTGCCTGGCCTCCGCCGCAGCAATTCGGATGGTCGGAAATTTTTCTCGTAGATACTCGCCACATCCCAGCGTACCGGCCGAACCCTGAGTCAAACAGAGGGCCGTCAGTCGTTGCCGTCCGGTCTTGACATGGAGGAATACGTCCTCCATGGCCGGGCCCGTGCAGGCATAATGCCATACGGCATTCCCGATTTCGTCGAACTGGTTCAGGACGACGATCTCATCGGGACGTTCCGCCTTGAGCGCGTGGGTCTTGTCGTAAACCTCCTTCACGTTGCTCTCGGTGCCGGGCGTGGCATGAATCTCGGCTCCGACCTTCTCCAGCCATTGGAACCGTTCCCTGGACATGCCCTCGGGAAGCACGGCGATGCAAGGGCAGGCCAGCAGGTGAGAATTAAAGGCCCCGCCCCGGCAGTAATTGCCCGTCGACGGCCAGAGCGCCTTCTGCGAAGTGGGATCAAACTCGCCCCTGACCAGCTTTTCCACCAGAGGACCGAATGTGGCGCCCACCTTGTGGGAACCCGTGGGAAAGTACTTGCCGATGAGTACTAGGATGTGGGCCCGCACACCCGATAATTCACGGGGAATCTCCATCGCATTCACATCACCAAAACCACCGCCTGAGTCGACGGGTTCGTTCTTCCAGGAAATACGGAATAAATTCCTCGGGTGGAGATCCCACAGGCCGATATCCAGCAATTCATCCTTGATGCCCTGGGGGATTTTTTCAGGATGAGCCATCTCTTCGTACGTCGGAATGATGATGTTCCGCTCACGGCATCGTTGAATCGTATGTTCCAGTACCTGTTGGGTATTTTTCATATTATCGCCTGTGCGACTTTGGAGTTACATCATGATACGGCTAATAGCAGGATTAGCCAGCGTGAGACATCTGGGACTCCGAACAGCAGAAGGATTTACTCCCTGATCAGCCGATTGTATTTCTTCAGGACGGCCTTCAGGTCGTCGTGGGGAAGGGCATACACCGTGTGCCCGTCTGCTCCCTCCATCGTTTCGGCTGCCACCAGGGCGTTGAGAATGGCTTCTTCTGTGGCCAGCACCGTGGCATTGAACAAAGGGTTCATTCGCTGGTTGGGAAGCATCTGCAGTTCGGCAAGACCGCCTTCGGGAATGGCGGCTCCGGGGTTGGCCGTAGAGAAGGCGATAAAAATATCTCCGGAACCGTTGCCCGAAGTGCTCCCCGTCCTGGCCAGACCCAGGGGTACTCGGCGGGTCAGCCGTTTCAATTGATGGGGAAGCAGGGGTGCATCCGTGGCCACGACAACGATGATGGAACCTGTTTCGTTATAAAGATCCCTGCCTTGACTGTAGGGCGCGTGATCCGGCAATTCTTTGCCCACGGGAACGCCGGCTACCATCAACTGATGCCTCAGTCCGAAATTGGCCTGAACGAGCACACCCACGGTATAGCCTCCCCACTTATCGGGCAGCCTGCGGGACGACGTGCCGATGCCCCCCTTAAATTCATAGCAGACCATGCCCGTTCCGCCGCCCACATTTCCTTCTTCCACAGAACCCGCTTTCGCGTCCTCCATGGCCTGGAACACATGCTCCTGCTTGACGTGAAATCCGTTGATATCGTTCAAGTATCCGTCCCATGTCTCCGCCACCACGGGCAGCGACCACCCCGATGCTCCTCTTTGAACACGCCATGCCACGACGGCATCCCGTACGATACCCACGCTGTGTGTATTGGTGATCATGATGGGGCCTTCCAGAAAACCCGACTCTTCCACCCAGGTTGTGCCCGTCATCTCGCCGTTTCCGTTCAGGGAAAACCACCCTGCAAACACAAGATCATCGGACGCCTTGCCCCTCGGCAGGATCGCCGTCACACCCGTGCGTACCGGGCCGGCGCCGACGTTCAGTTCTCCCGCGCCGGAGATGAGCGTGGTGTGTCCGACTTCGACGCCTTCCACGTCGGTGATGGCATTCAGCGGTCCCGGTGTGCCGTCAAGAGGAATACCCAGGTCTCGGGCCCTGGGCTTGTCCTGAGCCGCACTCATCCCAAGCGCAAACACTAATATCCCAGCCACCAGCCAAAGACCCCAACTTTTTACATGGACTATTCCGGTCATCTTCAATTCCCCTCGTTTATGCGGCGGTTTTTGTATCAATGCCTCGTACTTGGATGAAACAAGGATAACACTATATTTACATCTTGTACACTAAAAGAACGGATCCCTCGTACCAGCCTCATCTACACATCTTCTGGATAAGACCTGGCATGACGTATGATTAGTCGTACGATATATCCCCGATCGTGTAGGATATAAATCCGAAAATCCACTCTGCATTGGATATATCTCACTCCGCAGGGATGGATAATATTTTCTGAGTCGCCCTTTGACAACGAAGCTGATGGATGATGAGGAAAATCCCTGCTGTATTTACGTCCTTTGCGGCGCTAAGGCTCAGATACAAATGAGGGTATTGCTCTACGAAACCCTGTTGGATTGTCGATCTATACCAAGGCCGACTTTCTCTTTCGTAAAAATACCAGGAGCACAACGCTGAAGCAGACGAAAAGGGCGTTCTCGACTATTTTCATCAGACCGATCGTCGACTCGCCCTCCACAAAGAAGCAGCCACATCGGATGTCCAGTCCCCGCAGATAGGCCTGGGTGACCAATATCAAAAAAATGCCCATCAGAGAACAGTTCATAAGAACCGCCTCATCCAGCCAAATCCCCAGAATCAGGAGTGCGCCAACGATGGCCTCGAGATACGGTACCCAGACGGCCACCCACCTGGAGAGTCCTTCGCCCAGTACGCGATAATTCTCCACCACATCGGCAAAGGGATACGGATGGCGAATCTTGTCGATGGAGGCGATGATGAGAAACATGCCGAAACCCAAACGGAGCATCATGATCAGCCATTTCTGCCATCCGGGCTTCATCTATCTCCCCCCTCCACCGGATACTTCCTATCCAGCCATTCGATGTAGCCTCCTTGCATGACGTAGATGTGTCGGAATCCATCCTTCACCAGCTGCTTGGCCACCAGACGAACCGATTTCGAGTGCCTCTGGAAATCATACAAGATATAAGCAGACTCTCTATCTCGTTCGTCCATCAGGTCCGAATTCTTAAAGTAGTCAAAAAACGGGAGCGATATCGAACCCGGAATACGGTCGATCTCAAACTCGTCCCCATGACGAATATCGATAAAACACGCCTCCTGCTGGAGAAAAAGAAAGAACGCGGAATCCGTCGATACGGTCGTCCATTCCGACGTACCGGATAGTTCCGGCAGAGAAAGGAGAAGGATGTTCCAGCGGATTCCCTTGTTGTGAAACTGGTTCACCAGGATTCCGACGATCAGGGCACCCAGGGCGATGACGATGATTCGAAAGAGCGTCCGCCGCACCCTATTCTTGAATGGCAATAAAAATGGGGACATTGATTCGGGGTTTCATTTTATTGTTCGTCTGAATGTGCACATAGTACATATGACGACCGGTGTTTTCCGGTTTGAGCGTGACGTTCATCACGTATGTCTTACCGGGCTGGATGACCATCGATGTGGCAGAGACGTGAACCCGTTCATCACTCGTGTAGACCTTGTGGCAATGGATGGGTTCCTTCGAATTATTCTCCAGAGTGAAGTATTCGGAGAGAATTGCATCGGCGCTCTTTTGCACGGCTCCGAAATTGATGAATCGCGGTTCGACGTCCAGGTCGCTGAACACATCGGCCTGTACGACAAACTTGCCCTCGGGAATATCCTTGTCTTCGTACATTACCGTGATCACCTTGCGTATCACGCCGTGATAACCCATAGGATTGAACGTGAAGCCGATAAAAGCCGTATCGCCGGACGCTACTTCTTTCCCGACGATTTGAGCCGCCGTGCATCCACACGTCGTCCGCACTTGATCGATCGTAATGGGCTTATTTCCCATATTCACGAAACGTATCGTCTCTTCGATGACATGGGTCTCCTGCACGCGACCTAGGTCAATCAACCTGGGGGTGAGATACTCGATCTGCTGGGCACGAATGGACGTGAACATCAGTGGAATCCATCCCCCTGTCATCCAAACACATCTCATCAGAAAATGAATTTTAAACGTTCCAACGATTTTCATAGCCACCTTGTGGCCTTCGCCTATTTATGAAACCGACTGTTTTGTCGATTCATGAACGACCGGATCTATCTCGACGTCCATCCTTCCACACGATAATTGAACTCATACGCCAGGGCGCCGCTCCACTGCTCATCGTACACGCCCTTGTACCGGGTGCCATCCACGGGCCCCACGGGCTTTCCATAGGTGTAGTACCAGTTGACGATGGGGCTTCCGGTGAAGCCCAAGCCGACCCAGTATTTTCCCGGCGAAAGAACGGGCTGCTCCCTGGAAAAATCGAAATTTACCCAGTCATAGCCCGGCTTTATCGGGAGTTGAGACAAGGGCATGAAATCGCTGGTTGCCAGCACACGGCCCGGCCGGCCACCGGAATCCTCCATCAGGTCGATCCAGAGTTGACCGCTCCCACCGAATTTATGGAGGGCAAGGCCCACGGTGTTCAATTTAACGGGTTTTTCCAAAACGATGATTTGGGCGTACTGGGTCAGTTTGGTGGTCACATACTCTGCTGTTTCCACGAGAAAATTCTTCCTCATCTCGTACTCGTCTTCAGCACCCTCCTGAGCCGGTCCCCGGGTAAATATGAAATCCACGTTCCGGGGAAAATCGAGGTTGCCGAATAGGAACCGTTTGTCATACCTCAGCTGTTTCAGCTCGTCTTCAGGAACCTCCACAGGAGGAGGCGGCGGCGGTACAACCACCGGCTGGAAAGACGCCCGCACCTCAGGGCAGAGGAGCATGTTTTTAGGTCCGTAGTTCTGTTTCTCGATGGCCAGCTGTACTTGATCCGATGCGAATTCGGCCTCGATGACTTCCCGGAACTTCGGCCGGCCCTTCACTCCCTTGGCCTGCCGCCACCGGACCATGCCATCGTTCACCGTCTCTTCATTGTCCATGCCCACCTCGATACGGACGAATCGGTTTGACACGAACAGCTCGCTCTGCTGGGGATCGAAAGGCACCCAGTCAAGGTCGGGATAATAAACCTCGATCCACGAATGGCGACCCTGGCCCATCTTGAACGTGAAATCTCCGTCGGGGGTTTTCACGGTGTAGGGCTGCTTCAGCGTCACACCGTTCACGATGCGTACCGGGATACCTACAGCGCGCATCAACGCCGCCGTCAGATGGGAGTAATTCTGACAGTTCCCCTTGCCGTTGTTGAACGAATACAGGGCATCGAACTGTTGGGGTGGAGTGACGTACCGCATGTGGTCGACCACCCATGTTAAAATTCGTTGAACAGCGTCGAATTCCGTCTTAACACCGCTGACTAGCTCTTTCGCTTTACTCTGAATACCGGCATCGTCGGACTGAACTTGATCCGTGGCCTTTAAGTAATCCTTCATGTTTTTGGGGAGATCGGCTAACGGGAAGGCGGCCTGCGATTCAAGGGTCTTAAGAACAGTCCGGTTGATGGCAGTAAATCGCATCGTCACATCTACGGCGCGGGTGGGATCGTTCCAGGAAACACGGATGATCTGATTCCCCCGCTTATCCTGTTCGTCTTTCCTCTCTGAGGGCGGAATGGAGAACGTAAGATCGAAATCCTCGATCCGCTGGTTATACGTCGGTGACTGGAATGATACGGGCACGACAAAACTTAGTCTGAGGTACTGGGTCTTACCCGCAGGCTCGACTCGCTGGGTAAGGGCGTAGAGAATTCGGGAATCCTGCCCACCGTTGATCAGATAATTCTCTCCCCGTGATGAAACCATGATGCAAAGTAAGCACAAGATGGTGATCAGCCGTTTCATGGCAACCCCCATGTTTTATCATTCATACGTCATAGAACACGACAAAAAAGAGTACATCCTTGTCCCGATAACGAGCGGTAAAACCACACGCTCTCGGTCAGAGATTCTCTAAAAAGAATGCCGTGATCTTGTTAAACAAATGTACCTGCGTATCCTCTCCCCGGATTCCATGGAGCTTTCTGGGATACACCATCATATCGAAGGGCTTCCGGGCGTTCTGGAGGGCAAAGGCCAGCTGCATCGTGTTGGACAGGTGCACGTTGTCGTCGGCGTCGCCATGAATCAGGAAGAGCCCGCCTTCGTAGTTGTCGATATAACTCATGGGATTACTGGCGTCGTAGCCATCGGGATTATCCTGGGGCTGATCCATGTAGCGCTCTGTCCATATCGTGTCGTAATTCCGAAAGTCGGTGACCGGAGCCACAGATACGCCCGCTCGAAAGTAACCGCCCCCCTTGGTCATGGCCATGCTGGTCATCCACCCACCACCGCTCCATCCCCAGATACCGATCCGGTCGCCATCCACATAGGGCAGGCTCCTCAGATACTTGACCCCGTTGATCTGATCGAGAACACCCAGACCCATGTTTCGATACACGATATTCATAAAGTCATTTCCCTTGTATCCAGTGCCCCGGTTATCTACGCTGAAGACCAGGTATCCCTTGTCCACCATCATTTGATGCCAGAGCCCCCGGCTTCCTCCCCAACCGTTCCGCACGATCTGAGAGCTGGGCCCACCGTACGTGTAGATCAACACGGGATATGTTTTCGATGAATCGAAATCCGACGGCTTCATGATAGAGGCGTTGAGTTCAAGGCTGTCATCGGTGGTCAGCGTGAAGAACTCCGGCACGGCCAGTTCAATATCTTTTAAGGCTTCGATTTCCCCCGATTCCACCACCCTGATTTCCTTTCCCTTGTTGTTGTACAGCGTCGTCTTGGGAGGCGTGGTGATGCTGGAAAATTCATCCAGATAATAGTTACCCTGGGGTGACATCTGCACGGAATGCGTCCCATCCTCCTGGGTCAGCCTGCTAAATCCTTTCCCGTTCAGGCCCACTTTATAGAAATGCCTTTCGATGGCGCTCTTCTCCGTACCCATAAAATAGACGGTCTTTTTCTTCTCGTCGATGTCCACGATTTCGGTTACATCCCAGGGTCCCTGAGTAAGTTCTTGGACGAGTTTCCCATCCACGTCGTAGAGGTACAGATGCACCCAATTGGATCGCTCCGACATCCAGAGGAAACGTTCTCCGTCCTTCAAGAACAGGAGGGCGTCGTTGTGATCGACCCAGCCGTTGGCGTCTTCCTCTGTAATAACCACGTGAGAAGTCCCGGTGGCCGCATCGGCAATCAGGAGCTCCAGCCGGTTCTGATCGCGATTGAGCCGTTGCATGGCCAGCTGCCGGCTGTCAGGAAGCCACTGGATTCTCGGGATATAGATGTCGTCTTCCTCACCGATATCCATCCAGACGGTTTCACCCCCGCTTGCGGGAATGACACCGATCTGTACGAAGGCATTGGCATCGCCGGCCTTGGGATAACGCATCCAGTCACAGGTATTATGGACAGGGATAAAATCCACGATGGGGAATTCGTTCTCAGCGGATTGATCCACCGCAAAATAGGCCAGATGTTTGGAATCCGGCGACCAGAAAAAACCAGTGCGAATGCCAAACTCTTCTTCGTACACCCAATCAAACCGGCCAATCAGCAGGTCCTTCCACCCTTGTTCCGTGAGCTGTATTTCCTCGCCCGTTTCGATATCCAGAACGAATAGGTTATGGTACTTCAGATAGGCAATCTTCTGACCGTCGGGAGAAAACGTCGGGTCTCGCTCTTCGGCATCGTCCTCGGTCAACCGCCTCACGGATTCGGTTTTCACATTAAAAAGATAAAGATCATTCCCCGAGGGCAGGAGTATATATTCCCCCGTGGGCGACCAGTAGTAGTTGGGTATCGTAAAGCGTTTCTCCCTGCCCGGGTCTTCCAGGACGTCCGTACTCTCCGAATCGACGAGAATCTCCACCTGACCGGATTTCAAGTCGTGCTGCTTGATGATGCGTCTGTCCGTCTCGTCCTCTATCTCGTAGTACGTGAATGCCTTCCCATCGGGCGTCCACCGGACTTGGTCGAGGGTTCTTGAAGAGAACGTGGATGTTCCATAGATCTCCTCCACGGTAAGCTTTTTTTGTCCGAAGCACAGAACGCACGGGAAGCAAAGCATCATGACAATCCAGACTGCCGTTCTATTTCGCATGAGACACCTCCAACGACTTAAGGTGACAATAAGCAGATCGAAAAATGCATAAATATCATGTAATCACAAAGAATATAACAAAATCTCCGTCGAAAGGCGAGAAATTTTTTACCCAAATCCGGTACATGGAGGGATTTTCATGAGCAGAACGGAAACCGTGACTTTCAGCCCTACCTGTACGAAAACTGGGACGGATTATCCTGCAATTGTATGCACACGGCCCAGGTCTTCGAAGAAACCATCGTTGTATCGCGGACACATGAGCAAGACCTCCGCTTTTGATTGGTAGATAAGAATACGTAGACCTCAAAGTAAGACGGCCAGAGTGATGTGTTAGTTGGCAGGTCCTCCCCGATCTCCTCTCAGCATAAAATTCAACCCGAAAACGATGAGAACCATGCTGCCTATCATGACAGGCGTAATCGGCTGCCGGAAAAAAAGGAACGCCTGTAAGGCAACCAGGATGGGAACCACACTGTAAACAAAGCTGGAAGTGCGCGTCGGGCCGATTTCCCGAATGCTGAGATTGTAGAAAAGATACCCCAGGCCGGAGGCGAAAATCCCCATGTAGAGCACGGCGACCAAGGACGACATAGATACAGCTCGGAGTTGTCCGAGGATGTCTTCGCTGAGTGCCAGGACGAAGAGAAAGAGAACTCCGAAGAGCGACGCATAAAACGTGATGGTGAAGCCCGAATATCTGGGAATCAACGTTTTGACGATAAGCGCATACACCACCCAGCTCAGCGTAGCCAGGAGCATGATGGCGTCACCGGTATTGATGTTCAACCTCAGGATATTCTGAATATTTCCCCGGGTTAGCAAGACGATCACACCCAGGAACGCGATTCCCACGCCTGTATAATGCTTGAACCGTAACCGCTCGTGGACAAACGCAGCCGCCAGAATACCCGTCAAGATGGGGCTCGTGGCATTGATGATGGCCGTGTTGGCAACGACCGTATACCGCAAGGCCAGAAGAAAAAAGTAGTGATAGCCCACGATGCCCGACAGGCCCAGGAGTGCAAGTCGGAAAAGATCGCTCCCGGCGACGCGTAATGCGTCGGCCTTCTCCCGTATGAGGAATAACGTTAAAAAAATCAGGGCGACCAGATATCGGAGCAGGGACGTCGTCAGGGGCTCTAGGTCGCTGGTGGTGTATTTAGCAGCAATATAACTGCCGCTAAAGAGCAGACCGGTGGCCAACGGGTATAAAACGTTACGGGATATCATTGCCCTTCCCCTGTTGAGGGGGACGATCGGTCTGTGCGCTCTAACTGCTGTAAGACATCCTGAGGCGTTGTTTCGACTCCCATGTCCATCCTTTCGATACGGACGTTTTGTGACCGATAATAATCCAAAAGCGGCAGAATCCGCTGATGGAAAATACGCAGTTTATTCTCGATGGCAGGGAGAGAGTCGTCTTCCCGTCCCGATCGGTCGCCGCCCGTATTCCTACGGATACGTTCCATGACGACAGTGGCTGCACAGTCCAGATAAATCACCATTTTAATCCGGACGATGCGGTCCATATCCCTGGCCTGACCGGTATGTCTGGGCAGGCCGTTGAGAATCACGAAATCACCGGTCCGAAGGGATTCCGTTTTGTTAAATCGCCGGAGAATCTTGGCTGCGATGGGAAAGTGTTGGTCTTCCAGCAGTGCGCCGGTCTTCAGGGAGTGGTATATGACATCGATTTCGCTCGTTGTGATACCGGAGAATGCCTCCGGCTCACGACCAATCAGCCGCATCTGAGCTCCGAAATCGAAATGAACGCACCGTTTCCCCCAGAGTCCCCGGCTTTCCAGATGCGCTCCCAGCGGTGTTTTGCCACTGCCCGTGGGGCCGATCAAAAGAATGGCGTCATATTTTTTCATAGCCCTGTGGATTCATGTTCATTCGCCAGACCGTCGATAGATGTCGATTAAGAGTCTCTGTGTCAAGCCCGATGATCTATCACATGATACACCTTTTACGAGGAAGTCAGTGTGTCTGAGGAAGGGTTTCAGGAGGAGATTTCCATTCATCACGATCCAAACTATTCAGTAAGTGACACACAAACCGTCCCACGGAATATAATAAAAAGTGATGTAAAATTCTACTCAACGCCAACGAACCTCGTTGCCGATCAGGATAATCCTTCCTTCACGCTGTATTCGTATCGATGATTCTTCCATGCGATTGCATAGCCACAAAAAAGCCTGAACCATCCGCAAATCCGGTGGCTCAGGCCTTTGAATTGAAATACAATCCCGATCCTGAGTATGCTCTGGTCTATCAATGGGCAGTCATGAAAAATATGCTTCCATCCGATTGAACGCCTTATCGATCATCGCCTCGGGAACGCAAAAAGAAAGGCGCAGATGGCTCTCTCCCGTGGGCCCGAAGGCCGAGCCCGGTGTCGTGGAGACCTTGGCCTCCTGGAGCAGCTTTTTACAGAAGGACACGGAATCTTGACCTTCCTCAAGCTTGATCCTCGGGAACATCAGGTACGATCCTTCGGGCTTGTGATAATCGAATACCGAGGACAGCGCATCGAGGCGTTGGCACATCAGGTTGCGGGTTTTCAGGTAGTTCGCACGGAATTCATCCACGCAGTCCTGAGAATCTTCCAGCGCGGCCAGAGCCGCGTATTGTGAGACCACGGGCGCGCAGATGGCAAACGGAATGTGCGCCTTGGCGATTTGCGGAATCATCGTCTCATCGGCGTGTATGTAACCGATGCGCCAGCCCGTCATGGCATACGTCTTGGTAAACGTGAAACAACTGATGACCTGTGTCCTCACGTCCGGGATAGACCCGATGCTGAAATGCCGATGACCGTCGAACACAAAGTATTCGTAGGCTTCGTCAGTGATGATGACCAGGTTATGCTCCAGAGCGATCTCGGCAAGCGCTTTGAGGTGAGCTTCGGAAAAGACCGTACCCGTGGGATTGCTGGGCGAACAGTACAGGATCGCCCGCGTCCTGGACGTGATGGCCTTCCTGACGGCATCCAGATCCCAGGTGAAGCCGTCTTCCTCGACCGTGGGGATAAGGATCGGACGGCCCGAGGCAATGACGACCTGCCGAATATGCGTTGAGTACGTGGGCGAAGGAAGAATCACTTCATCACCAGGATCGATTACCGCCATGATGGCAGCCGAAAGCCCTTCGATGGCTCCGACGGTAACCAGAATCTCCGAGGCGTTGGCATGAATACGATTATCGCGATTGAGTTTCTTGGTGATGGCTTCCCTGAGGGCAGCGAGACCCGACGTCTCGGAATACCCGCCAACCAACCCGTCACGAATCGCTTTGACGGCCGCTTCTTTGATATGCTCCGGTGTGCCGGATGTGGGCTTTGCCCAGGACAGAAAGGCCACGTCCTCGATCTGTTTCGAAAGACGGGTCATCTCATGGATAGCCGACTTCTTCAACCGCCCCACGCGGCCGGATACTCTCCAATCTGTATCCTTCAATTGTATGCCTCCATGATCTTTTGATCTTCCTTCATCAAATCACTGGCCAGTTCATCCATCCTCGTATTCTTCCAGAATGATAACTTTTTATGATTATCGAGATATTTCAGCGGTATGGGATGCGTTCCGATCACGACCGGGATGTTGTAGCGTTTTTCGATGAATTCCTTGAAATGCCGAATCCTCGGGCAGGGCGGGTATCCCACCACAAGACCCGTAGCCAGATGGATCACGTCGGCTCCGTTTTTAATCATCTCCTCGGGCACGTATTCCACGTTCCCGCCGGGACAGTCCCCGCAATAAGAATACCCCACCAGCTGTAGTTCCTCGTCTTCGGGATAAACGGCGAACCCGCCCACGCGCTCCCGCATGGACCGAAGACATTTCCCCCCGCCGCAGTTCTTGTATCGTCCGCAGATGATGATACCGATCTTCTTCATGATGTGCTCCTTTCAGTCTTCCAGATCCACAATCTCCACGTCGGGATCAGAAAAAAGGTAGTCCTTCAACTCTTTGGCAAAGGCCGGGTCCCTGCGCCGGAGGTATTCGATGAGCATGGCGGCATGTTCCTTCTCTTCATCCCGGTTGTGCTCTAAAATCTTTTTCAGCGATTCGTCCTTGGTGATGTCGATTCGTTGTTGATACCAATCCACGGCTTCCAGCTCTTCGTTGAGAGAAACAATCGCTCTATGATAATCCTTGGTTTCTTCGCTTAAATGAGCGCCGGATTCATGATAGCCCTCGTGCGCCATTTTCGCCTCCTATTTTTAATCTCGTCGTTGATGATACTTGGTAATGTACCCTTCGATATCGCTCATATGGAAATGCATGCGCCGGCGAAGCTGTCCCAGTTTTTCCTGGCCGGACACGGCCATGGGAATGCCCAGAGCCGCTTTCAGAGAGTCCACCGGCACGTGATACGTCCTAGAAACCTGATACAATGTCATGCGCCCGTTTATGTCGATATCGTCTGTGTGGTGATGGTTATGCACTTCTGCTTCCCGCTGGACCGGTTGGGAGACGGGCTTCGGTGTTTCCGTCGATTCTACGGACGGTTCGGGAGCTGCCCTCTCCATCCGGTGATGCCCCTCTCCCTGGCCTTGGGGAACCACATCGTAAGGCGCAAAAAAGGCAAAGAACAGCAGCACCAGGCTCGCCAACGCAAACAAGATGAATAGACCCATTCTTATTTTTTTACCCGTAAAGAGCAGACCGACATATATTTTGATAAGTTTCCAATGCAGTACCATATGCAAGAGCAACAGGCCCAATAAAACCAGTCCCAGTATCAGATGAACCGTTCCCCATTGGTGCCTGTCCATTCCCCAGAAGTAAAGCTCCACATTCTCCCCGTAACGTATCCAACGCGCACTCCCGGGAATAAGGATGTACTTTATCAGGAATCCGATGCCACCGATAGCCATCATTAGCAGGAACATGAATGCATCGATGATCAGATTCAGTTTGGGTTTGATTTTCATGCTTTTGCTCCGATCTTTCTCGTATAGAATGTTCGTCCCCGGTACTGGGTGGAGACGAGTTTTTTCTCTGTGACCAGTCTTTCTACGGTTGACCAATCGGTGTGGGTACGTCCCAACAAATCGGTCACAGCCTCTTCCCGCATCGGGTGTACGGCCGTGATACTCAACAGATCGTCTTCCACATCCCCCGTAGAGGCAAAAGCATTGCCCTCGTACCCGATGAGGTATTCAACACATTCCACATGCTCGCTCACGATCTGATACGCACGTGTGATGGTATCTTCGTCCGGGGGATGAACCCACGTCTCGGCCGGCGGCCGTGTGGGAACGGACAGATACGCTTTCGAGGGATACAACCGACCTAAAAATTCAGCCAGTTTCAAAAGATGGGTCTCGTCGTCGTTCACGCCGGCCACGAGCATCGTCTCTGTCACCAGTTCGCCGGAAAATGCCTCGGCAAATTGGTGCATCCCTCTTTGGATTTCTTCCAGCCGAAGCACACCATGAGGCCGATTCATCTTCTTCCAGATGGCAGGATCCACAGCATCCACTTTCAGGGAAATCCAGTCGGCTTTTGCCAGTTGCCGCCTGACCTCGTCCTGCCAGATTAACGATCCGTTGGAAATCACCGCTAACGGGATATCCAAACGCCGAAAATGGTCTAGTTCGCGACCCAGGGCGCTGTCCAGAGTCGGCTCGCCATCGGGGACGATGGTCAGATAATCGATGGATTCCCCTGCTGCCCGTGCCTGCTCCACACGACGCTGGACATCCCTGAAGAGGGCTGCCGGGGAGTAGAATGGCCGTCGCTCCATCCGCAGCTGCTTCGTACGGCCTACCTGGCAGTACACACAGGAATAACTGCACACCTTAGAAGGGATCGTGATGATCCCCAGGCTCCTGCCCAGCCGCCGTGACGGCACAGGGCCAAACGTTTTGTACAAAACCCATCTCCTCTCACAAGGACGAAAGGTACCGTTGACAGGCCTACACCTCGTCTTTATCGACACGCTTTCGAAGGTACCGGCAGTAAAGAGACACGGCCGGGTTGTGTCCCAAAACGCGGTCCTTCACGATAAACGTCGTCACCGGTGCCCTGGAATTCTGTGTAAACTGAATGTCATGACCGATGCACAGCCCGCAGATTAAATTCAAATCCGTCTTCGCGTGGTTTAAAAGCGCTGCCTGCCCGATGGGATTGCACATCGTTTCCGTCTTTTTAGGAATAATCTTCTCCAGATCGAGAACATCCTTCTCGATACCGCACACTTTACAACACACCGATACCACATCGAATTCCTTCCGTAGAAACCGGCAGAGAATCTTTGCCTCCTGGGCTAGACCGATACAGAACGCCACGCCCAGCTTCTTATATCGCATCTCATGGGCAAAAAGCATGACTTCCTCCAGACGTGTCTTCTGCATGTAGTACTGCCCCTCAATGCGACTTGACGCCTGGGCGAGTGTCAGGGCCTCACCGGTATATTCGGATAGGAGCTGATCCGCGATACCGAAACAGTCATGATCCGTCCGACATTTCTTGCTTTTACACGAATCACAGACCAGCGCTTTCTTTTTCGGTTGGATCGAAAGATCGCTCATTCCGTAATCTCCAGATAATCAAGACGATAGAAGCGTGATGACATTCTCAGCAATCGTGGTAAATGCCTGAGCCGTTTTGCTACTCTCATTGGCCAGCACGATGGGCGATCCGGTATCACCACCCTCTCGGGTCTCTATTTCCATGGGGATCCGCCCCAAGAAAATCGCACCCATTTCATCGGCCATTTTCTCACCACCCCCGGTTCCGAAAATTTCGATTTCACGACTGCAGTGGGGACACACAAGGCCCGACATGTTTTCGACCACGCCGATCTTCGCTATATTCAGCTTCTTGGCCATGTTCACCGCCCTCCGGCAGTCGGTCAGCGAAATTTCTTGCGGTGTCGTTACCACGATAGCCATCTGGGGTAGCATTCTCTGAGCCGTGGTCAGCACCTCGTCTCCGGTGCCCGGTGGCAGGTCGGCCAGGAGAAAATCCAGGTCTCCCCAGATCACATCGGAGAGAAATTGCGTGATAGCACCGGACCGTAGAGGCCCTCGCCATATGACCGGCGCATCGGCCGGAATCAAGGGGGCGATTGAAATAACATTGAGTTCGTGCTTCACCTGGGGTGCTATGGTTCGGCTGTCGCCGTCCACGCCCGGAAAACCTTCCAGGCCGATCATCTTGGGAACGTTAGGCCCCGTGATATCCGCGTCCAGGAGTCCTACCTTCTTTTTTTTCGCGACAAGAGCATAAGCAAGGTTTACGGCCACGGTGGTTTTCCCAACGCCGCCTTTACCACTGAACACGACGATGCGGTTCTTGATGCGATCGAGAGTCTGCTGAATGCGCCTGTTCTGTTCCTCCATCTGCTGCGTTCTATCTTTAGGTTGATTCATACAGCGATCCTTTCCACAATACGACGGACACGTTAATGACACGACTCATGCTTGCAGGGTGCCGATCCCTGGATGGTACCCCGGAGATACCCCTCCACGCTGTCCTTTACTCTTCCAGTGGGTCCCGTGACCACTTCGATTCCGTACTCATTGAAAAATCCCACGGCCCGGGGTCCCATGCCGCCGGCAATAATCACATGAGCGCCTTGATCCCGGATAAACCCCGGAACCTGTCCCGGCTGGCCGTGCGCACCGTAAAAGGGATTCTCAACCTTAAAACTCAAGCTGATTTTTTCCCCTTCCACATCGACGATGGTGTAATACGGACACCTCCCGAAATGAGCACTGACGTTGGAATCCAGACCTTGGTCACCCTCGGAGGCCACGGCAATACGTTTTTTATCGGATGATCCTGCGGACGTTTCCGAAACCGCCTGCATACCATGATGGGATTCTACGGACGGCTCGTTGTAAAGCTTCAACACACCTTTCTTCAATCCATCGATGGCGTCCAGCACGCGACCTGGCACGCCCGCATACACGGTGATTCCCGCGGCAGAAAGGGTCCGAAAAGCATTGGGGCCCACATTCCCCGTAAGAACGGCCTCCACCCCTTTCTCCGCCACGGTTTGAGCAGCCTGAATGCCGGCTCCTCCCCCCGCACTGATGTTCGGATTCTCCAGGACTTCCAGTTCTTCGGACTCGGTATCGTATATCAGGAAATACTGGCAGCGACCGAAACGGGGATCGAGGTTCGCATTCAGATCCTTCCCTTGTGATGTGATGGCAATTTTCATATACCCACTCCTCTGTTATTTCCTCATCATTTGCGATCCGCATTGCGGACAGATCGTTTCATAACACGGCTTGCCCGCCTGATGTGGTACCGTTTTTCCACACTGGGGGCAAAGGCATTCGCCTCCGGGGCCGGAACCGGGACGATTACCCCCTCCACGGCCCCTTCCCTTTCCTTGTCCTCCACCCATTCCTCGTTGCATGATAGAACCTCCTTCTTGACAGAATACATCGATTCGATGAGGGTTCATCTCGATGTTTGAAAACGATGATCACTGACCGCAACATCGCTTCGGATTATCACAACCTCCGGATTCACCGCAGCAGGGTCCTGAATCCCCCGAACCGCGACGATAATCCGTCGCATGAAATCCCGATCCCTTGAACACCACACCCGCACCGCCTGAGATCAGGCGTCGAACCGATCCCGAACATTCGGGACATGCTTGAACCGGCGATTCCGTAATGTTCTGGAACTTCGTAAAGCGATGGCCGCAATCTGTGCATTCATACTCGTACGTTGGCATCCGCATTTTCCTTAATTGATTGATGCACGCTGTTCTCTGAATCCTGAACATCTTCAGGAAGCTGTCTAAAAAATCCTGAATGTTTTGCTTTTCATGAAGGATGTCTTTTGAAATTTCTGATGAGTCCTTCCATCGGTGATTCTTGATCCCGAATTATATTCACATCGGTCTTTTTAGACAGCTTCCTGGATTCAGCCTACTTGCGTTCCTTCTGAACCTCTTTCTCCAGGTCTGCGATGCGCTTTTGAACATCGTTCAGTTGATCGCCCAAGACCTTGGCCTGATTCTGAAGGAATTCCAGCTCATGTTCCGGTGCGTAGGCTGTTCCATACGGAACCGCACCGAAAGCCGGTATTATGTTGGGGTAAGCCATGGGGTAGCCCATGGCGTAGCCTCCCCATCGTCCCCACCGCCCGCCTCGTCCCCAGCCCATGCCTCGGCCAAACCGGCCGCCGTAGGGATTCATGAATCCCGGCGTGGCATAGCCGGCACAGTAACCGGCTGCGCGTCCTGTCATGGGACCCATTCCCATGGGCCCCGTTCCGTCTCCTCTTGGCATGATAGGATCCTCCTCTATTTGGTTAAATGGATCATCCTTTGATTTATTTCAAGATCAGCATTCGACGATTTCTTTACTCCGCGTTCCGTCGATCCTTTTTGCTATTCCCTAGATGCGGTAGTGTTCCTTTTTTCTCAGGCGATGACTTCAACGACTTTAATGTCTCCTTCAGCGCCTGTACGGCCAAAACGGCGCAATGCATGTGCGATGCGGGAAGTCCATCCAGGTATCGGATGACCGTCTGGGGATAAATCTTCGTCGCTTCCCACGGCGTCCTTCCCCTGACCAATTCGGTAACAGCACTGCCACAGGCCAGCGTGGCTCCACATCCGTCCGTTAAAAAGCGTGCTTCCGATATCGTATCACCCGTTATCTTTAGATAAATCTTCATCGAATCCCCGCATTCCCCCGTCACTCTGGCAATACCGTCGGGATTCTCGATTTCACCCACATTCAGCGGTTCGTAGGCCAGAGTCAACACTTTATCTGAATAGGGCTCAGAAGCATTCCCAACGATATATTTCTGAATGTTCTCGAATACTTTCTCAAAATTGTCCGGCATCTCTCATCGAATCCTTTTCAGTAAATCGGACGATTGGTACATTCCATCTCCGACAGGGTTCCCCATCCGATTGTTACAGTCCCGGATCGTTCGTGGACTTATCTCCAGCCACCTCTCCTGCGACCGCGCGGACCGTGGGGCCCTCCGAACGGTGGTGGAGGAGGACGCAGTTCCACCTCGCCCCCTTCGATCCGGATCGCTTTGCCGTGGACCAGCGCATCGGCAACCTTTTTCCGTCCCAGAGCCACAATCCTTCCGAAGGTGGCCCTGGACACATTCATCCTCTGAGCAGCGTCTTCGTGGCTGAGGGACTCCAGGTCGGCCAGTCGCATGGCCTCCAACTCGTCCATCTCCAAACACACCTGATTCAGCATCCTCAGGGGAATGCCCTGTGGTTTAAAGAAAGACACACCGGGATGACAACTGATCCACCGACTCTTTTTGGGGCGTGGCATAAGCTCCCTCTATGATTTCACTCTTTGCCAGAGTTTGTGACCGATTTCTTCAATAGCCTTTGCAACCGTCCCATCCTGGAATTCCACCACCGTCTTCCCCTGCACCATGGCCCGGGTAACCACGGGATCGTAAGGAATCCGTCCCAGAACCGGTGTACCGTACTCCTGGGCACGGGCCTCCGAGGTTTGACACATTGCTTCGTTCAAGTCGTATTTATTGATAATCATCGCGGCCGGGATCTGGAAGTGTTTGGCCAAATCCAACACCCGATCCATGTCGTGCACGCCGGAGACAGTGGGTTCGGTCACGACGATGACAAGCGATGCACCCGTGATGGAGCTGATGACGGGACATCCGATACCCGGCGAGCCGTCGGAGAGTATCAAATCCAGCCCTCGCTGCTCGGCCAGCTCTTTGGCTTTTTTCCGTATCAGGCTGACCAGTTTTCCCGAGTTCTCCTCGGCGATGCCCAGCCGGGCGTGGACCATCGGGCCGAATCGGGTGTCCGAAACGTACCACTCGCCCGAATGCCGCTCCACCAGGGATATGGCGTCCATTGGGCAGAAGTAAGGACACACACCGCACCCCTCACAGGCCAATGAATCGACCACAAACTCGGGAGAGATGGCCCGAAATCGGCACACAGCCAGGCACTTGCCGCACTGGGTGCATCGATCGCCGTCAATAACAGCCTCCACACCGCTGTAAAAATCGGATTTCTGCTGGATTGTCGGGTCGAGGAGCAGATGCATGTCCGCTGCATCGACGTCGCAGTCGGCGATCACCTTGTCTTTCCATAGAGCCGCCAGGGATGCTGTTATCGTCGTCTTTCCCGTCCCCCCTTTTCCGCTGATGACCACAACTTCCTTCATCATGCCACCTTCTCTTCCATGGGGATATGCGATAGAATACGCTGGTAGAGCCCTTCAAAATGCGTTCGGTACCCGGGAAGCGCGTCGACGAGTAATGTTCCCTGAGAATAAGCCACGGCAATGTCCCGATCATCGGGCATTTCCATCAGAATGGGGATACTCTCGTCATCGCAGTATTGCCACACAGCCCGGTCGCCCACCGTCGACCGATTGATCACCACGCCAAAAGGAATCCCGAGTACACGAACCATCTCCACGGCCAGTTTCAGGTCGTGGAGTCCAAACGGCGTCGGCTCGGTGACCAGGACCACAAAATCGCATCCTTCTACGGCAGAGATGACGGGACAGGACGTACCTGGAGGTGCGTCGATGA
>Ga0180438_10002626_pt1 | contig 28766 bp, 24 predicted proteins | sample SS_ome_12_FD_132455 | JGI IMG/M metagenome (GOLD analysis project Ga0180438, IMG submission 132455) | Hypersaline lake sediment archaeal communities from the Salton Sea, California, USA - SS_3_D_2 metaG | ecosystem: Environmental > Aquatic > Non-marine Saline and Alkaline > Hypersaline >...
ACCAGATTCACTCCGCCGTGGACAGAGTCTCCCCCGCCCCGACGAACGTTTCGTTCGATCCTCAAGTGGGGCAGCCCCACCGAGTTCAAGCACCCCAACTGGCGGCTTTACGAGCTGCTGAAAAAGATCCTGCAGATGACCGACGACGACTTTCGGGAACGCACCCATACGGGCGAGATGCCGGTGAAGGTGGATCAACCATGCCGCTTGCCGGCGGAGACGCTGGCTGAGTTGGAGCGCATCGTCGGCCAGGAGAACGTCGCGACCGACGACTGGTCCCGGGCCAGCACCTGCTACGGCAAGACGATGCTGGACGTGATGCGACTGCGCGCCGGGGTCATCGAGAACCCCCCGGATGCGGTGGTGCATCCCCGGAGTGCCGACGACGTTCGCCGGCTGGTCGCCTGGTGCCACGAGCGACGCATCCCGATCACGGCCTTTGGCGCGGGTTCCGGCGTGACCCAGGGGTCGGAATGTGTCCGAGGTGGCATCTCACTGCGCATGAGCACCCACATGAATCGCATCCTCGCCGTGGACCCGGTCGGCCAGACAGTGACCGTCGAGCCGGGCATCTATGGCCCGGCGCTGGAACAGGGGTTGAACGAGGCCCCGGAACGCTTTGGCTCACCGCACCGCTACACCTGCGGTCACTTTCCACAATCCTTCGAGTACTCGACCGTCGGCGGGTGGGTGGTCACGCGCGGCGCAGGACAGAATTCAACCTACTATGGCAAGATCGAGCACCTCGTCCTGTCGCAGAAATATATCACCCCGGTGGGCGAGATCGTGACGGTGGACATCCCTGCCAAGGCCACCGGCCCGGACGTCGATCAGATCATGATCGGTTCCGAGGGCGCGTATGGCATCCTGGTCGAGGTGACACTCAAGGTCTACCGTCACCTGCCCGCGGCCCGCCGCCGCTTCAGTTTCGTCTTTCGCGACTGGGAGTCGGCGTGCGACGCGTGCCGCGAGATCATGCAGGGCGAGTTTGGCTTCCCGTCGGTGTTCAGGCTATCCGACCCCGAGGAGACCGACGTGGCTTTTAGACTCTATGGGGTCGAAGGCACGCCTCTCGACCCGCTCTTGACGCGGCTGGGTTACCGGCCCATGGAGCGCTGCCTGCTGCTGGGCCACACCGACGGTGACAAAGACCTGGGCAAACTGGTCCGGCGCAAGATCCGGCACATCTGCCGGCGCTACGGCGCACTCTATACCACCGGCTACGTCGCCCGCCGCTGGGAGCATGGCCGCTTTCGTGACCCTTACATGCGCGAAGACCTGGGCGATTTCGGGATCGTGCTTGACACGCTGGAATGTGGCGTCAGTTGGACAAACCTGCAGCGCGTCTGGGCAGGCGTGCGCGAGGTGTGCCACTCCCGGCCCAACACCATCTGCATGGCCCATTGCTCGCATTTTTATCCCCAGGGCGCCAATCTGTATTTCATCTTTATCGCCCGCATGGAGGGCGTGGAGGAATACCTGGACTATCAGGCCGCCATTCTGGACGCGATCCGCCGGTACGGCGCGACGATGAGTCACCATCACGGCATTGGCAAGATGACCGCTCCCTGGCTAGAGGATCAGATCGGCACGAATCAGTTGGCGGTCTTAATCGCGCTCAAGCGGCACTTTGACCCGCACAACATCATGAATCCGGGCGGCACGCTGGCGCTGGACTTGCCGCCGGACAGGAGGCGGCTGCCCACCGCGCGCTAGCTCGATCTGAGGAAAGAGTCATGAACTTTTCACCGGCTGTCAGGCAAGCAAACATCGAGCGGATGAAAGGCGAACGCTTTGACGTCGCCGTCATCGGCGGCGGGATCACGGGCGCGGGGGTCGCCCGGGATGCCGCCCTGCGGGGGCTGTCGGTTGCACTGGTGGAGAAAGAGGATTTCGCCAGCGGCACCAGCAGCAAATCGGCCCGGCTGGTACACGGCGGCTTTCGATACCTGGAACAGTTTCAGTTTGGGCTGGTCGTGAGTTCCTGCGCCGAGCGTTACAAGCTGTGCCGTATGGCCCCTCGCCTGGTTCGGCCACTGGCTTTCACCTTTCCCATCTACCGGAACTCGAAACACAGCCTGTTAAAGGTCCGGCTGGGGATGTGGCTATACGATCTCCTGGCACTGTTTCGCAACGTCCGGCGCCACCGCATCCTGGGGCCTGAGCAGGTCGCCGTCATAGAACCGGCGCTGGATGGGCATGGGCTGGTCGGCGCGGCTTCTTACTATGACTGCCAGACCGACGATGCGCGGCTCACGCTGGCGACCATCCAGTCCGCGCATCGCCGGGGCGCGCTCATGGCCAACCATGCCGAGGTGTGTGGCCTGTTGAAGGAAGCAGGGAGGATTTGTGGTGTCGAGGTCATGGACAGGCTCGGTGGCGCGCGATTCGCCGTGCGGGCCAGGGTCACGGTCAACGCCACGGGGGTGTGGGCGGATCAGGTCAGGCAGATGGACGATCCTGGCGCGGGGGCGCTCTTGCGCGTGAATCGGGGCAGCCATCTGGTTCTGCCCCGCCAAAAGCTCGCCATCCACGGCGCGGTCACCTTTGCCAGCGCCGACGGCCAGCGGTCCATGTACGCCGTGCCCTGGGGAGAGACGTGCATCGTCGGTACGACGGACGTTGACCACCAGGGCGGCCTGGATCAGGTGCGCATCGCGGCCTCTGAAGCCGAGTTCATTCTGACCTCAGCCCAGCACACTTTCCCGAGCGCCCGGCTCACCCAGGATGACATCATCAGTACTTTCGCCGGCCTGCGGCCGCTCATCGGCCAGGAGGGCAAAGCCGCCTATCAGGTTTCGCGAGATCATCACATCTTTGAAAGCGAGGCCGGGCTGGTGTCGATCGCTGGCGGAAAGCTGACCACCTACCGCAAGATGGCCCAGGACGTGGTTGACCTGGTGGTGAAGAAACTCGGGACAGAGTTTGGTGTTAAGGTAGAACAGGGGAACAAGTCAGAGCAGCTTTCCCTTGTGGAAACCGCTTCTGATCCCGAAACGGCACTGATCGCGCTGGCTACAACCTATCCTCAACTGGCCGACGACATTCTGGTACATCTGACGCTCACCTATGGTCCCGCGGCTGCGACGATGCTGGCCGAGGTCAAAGGCGATGCCGCACAGGTACGTCGAATTGTGGCTGGCCTGCCGTACGTCTGGGCAGAGATCCCGCACGCGGTTGAGCATGAAATGGCGTTGACGTTGAATGACTTTTTGATCCGGCGGACACACGTCATTCACGAGGATAGAGACCAGGGCCTGGGATGTGCCTCCGGCGTGGCGAAGGCGATGGCGCGGTACCTGGGGTGGAACGCGGCAGAGATCGAGCGGCAGATAGAAGACTACCGGCAGCAGGTGGAATTTACTCGGGCCTTTCAGACAGAGAGGCGACAAGGGGAGGAGTCGTGTCAAAGTTCCTGATCATCGTTAACCCAACGGCGCGGCGAGGCAATGGCGCACGCAGCATCCCGGCCATCCGCGCGGCCATGTCTCGCCTGGGGGCGGATTTTGAGTTGGTTCAGACCGAGCGGCCCGGCCATGCCATCGAGATAGCGTTGCAGGCCGCCGCCGAGGACTATGAGGCCGTGGTGGCGGTCGGTGGAGATGGCACGGTCAACGAGGTGGCCAACGGCCTCGTCCGCGCCGCCGGGAATGGCCCGACAGCCGTGCCCATGGGGGTCATTCCTGTGGGATCGGGCAACGATTTTGCCTACATGATGCTGCGCGGCGATCCGCCCATTGGAGAGGCATGCCAGCGATTGGTCAGCGGGCAGAACAAGCTGGTAGACGTGGGCACTGTCACGGTCGATGGAGGCGACTTTCGGTATTTTGCCAATGGCTTGGGCATCGGTTTCGACGCCCAGGTATCGATCGAATCCCGCCGGATCAAGGTGTTACGGGGCTTTCTGATGTACCTGTGGGCGGTGCTCCGGACGATCTTTTTGCACTACAACCCCACGCCGGTGACCGTGACGTGTGACGATGAGAGCCGTACGCAGCCGCTGCTGATGGTCACCACGGCCGTGGGGCAGCGACACGGCGGCGGCTTTTACGTCACCCCAACGGCCGTCGCCGACGATGGCCTGTTGGACGTGTGCATCGCCGGCGACGTGAGCCGGCCGGCCATTTTTCCGCTCATCCCGCGCTTTATGAACGGCAGTCACGTGTCACATCCCAAGTGCACCATGCTCCAGGGACGGAAGGTCACGGTCAGCAGCCCGATAGGGCTGGCGGCCCACATTGACGGCGAAATCTATGCCACGGCGGCGAAGCAGTTTGAGATGGAGATCCTGCCCGCCCGGCTGTGGGTTCGCTGCTAGCAGGTGGTGATCCAATGAGAGTTGACTCAGGCTTCTTCTATCAAGACGATGTCCAGGCTATACAGTAGAGACAGCGCTTCAGGCAGTGAGAACCTGGCTTGCTTTAGCACGTTCTGTCCTGGATCAATGTGATAGTTGCGGGCGCGGCTCAGGTTGGCTTCGGTTAGATTCGTGTGGCCAAAGATGCTTGCGGACAGATCCGTGCCCGCAAAGTCGGCCTGGGAAAGATCGGCTTCTCGAAAGTCAACGTCCGTAGCAACACAATCCCTGATCTGGATCCCCCTCAGACTCAGCCCAATGAACGTGGAGTGGCTGATGGCACACTGGCAGAAGCCAATCCGGTTCCCCAGCCCGGTTGTGGGCCAGTCTGCCTGGGTCCAATTGATGCCAACCACCTTCGAGTCCTCAAAGCGGGTGGAAGAAAACGCGCTGTCTGGTACCTGGACGAGACTCAAATCAGATTGCTGAAACACGCAGTTGACAAACCGACAGTTGCGAAAGACAGACCCGACAAAGGAGCAGCGGATGAATGTACAGTCGTAGAACTCACTCGAGACAAGCTGGCAGCGCTCCAGGTGACGCTCTTTGAAAACCTGATCGGCGTAGTGAGTTTGCGTGCAGATCAAAGGGCTCAAGGGCAACATCTCCTCATACATCACATGTCTGACGATTCACCAGCGCGGGCTAACGGCTCGAGCTTTACCCACGGCGCGGCTCACTCGCCGACAACGATTCCTCACGGAAAGCGGGCGTCGATACAGGGCCACAACAGCGGCGTCGGCAAGCGCTCGCTGGGCGGCGCGCTCACCCGTGCACGACCACTCCTTCGTCTCGTCTGGCAAGCGACGACACTGCGTTGTCTTGTTGGTTCAAGAAGTGACATTCAGCATTACTTGAGTTTTTGCAGGACGCTCGTTGTGCCATAGGCACATTTTACTCCCAAAGCCGACCAGGGGCAAGCGGGGTGGTTGAGGGGGGATCGTAGCAAATCGGTGGAGCGACTCCAAAGTTCTTCAATCCCAGGATACCGAAAAGGGGTAGCAAAATCAACCCCAGCCGTTCTGTGCGTATTCAATGGGGCGCAATTGGCACACCGCACGCTGATGTGATTCCATCAACCCCACAAAAGGCACAATTTGCCTTGCTCACATAGGCGATCTGCTTCGAAAGCTCTTGAGAGGCAAGAGAAAAGGCCAGTGGGGAGAAGTATGGCAGTAGCTTATAGATCAGATTGATCTGCCTTTGGTCTTGGCGTTTCTTTTCGATGGCGGGGCGGATTTTCTGAATGAGTTGCTACAGTCGGGCAAACGGTGGCTGAGGGATGATCAGATGGCTTTGCTGCCGGTTGCGGTGCGTGCTAGGGTGGGTGCTTGACGTGAAAACGTCAGAGCTCCCTGGGGAAACTCTGTGGAGCGATTTGCAGAAGTCGCCGTTTGATATCAACAAGACCTCCCGAATCGGCCCCCTGTCCTCATAATAGAGATGATGGCAATTGTGACAGAGAACGATTTTGTTGGAATATGATTCATCTTTCGGCTCCTGCTGAACGATGTGGTGTATCATTAGCACTCGGTAATCCTTGATGCCACAATATGCACATGCCCCATCAGTTTCAGCGAAAAGGATTTCCCTCATAGGGCTACCCTGAGTTAACCTCATAGGGGTCTTTAGAGACAATTATACTCACTCAAGTCGACCAGAAAGTGAACCTTCATAACTGAGTATAGTGTAGCGATCATTCATCAGGGGTCAATAGGATGGGAGCCTGTGGCTCTGTTTCAGAACTCGTTTCGTTTGTAAGGCGAGTTGTAGGAACGGTCCCATCCGTATGCAACAAATGCCCAAGTTTCTTGTAAATGTCCTCTAGGTAAGAGGGTACGGATGGGTAGGAGTTGCAAACCTCTAGATGGGCATCCTCGCATATTACGTATGGGCGGAGCCTGCAAATCTTTAGATAGGTATCCTCGTATATTTTGAACTCTTTCAATACAGACTGCTTCAACACATCATCGGAAAGCTGGTGATAAATCCATTTTAGGTTGTGGAAGTTCTCAGCAAGTCTCTTCATGAAGTTGTCACGAAATTGCTTAGCAGACTGGGGGCCGGCAAGAATTGTCACGGTGCGTCCACCATAATGTTCGAAAATGTATTCGTTCATCGTGCTTGTTGAAATATTCCCCTGCATCAGTGAGCATATTTCCTGTAGTTTACTGACAACTCCACGAAGGTCTTCTCTGGTCTGATTGATATCCATATCCAAGACCTTCGGAAACATAACGGTGTAGTGGCATTTGCGTGATTCCTCTGGATGGTAGGGGGCATTCATTTGATTTATTTGATTTCTTTCGAGTGGTTTGATCTTCAGTGTTCTGACTTCGCCAACGTGATGGAAGAAGACCTGCAGGTTTTCTCCGGAGAAGAGCGTTAACCGTTTGGCGCTTTCGTCAAGCACTCCCCAGAAAAAGGGAATTTTCAGGGTCTTCAAGTATTGAATGTTTTTGGAGAAATCTGAGGTTGCATCGGTGCTCCTGACTTGTACTGCAAAAGAACTCAATGGTAATCGATATTGGTGACCGTTCATCTCTTTGACTTGGAATAGTGTACAGAAGATGTCGGTGCCTAAATCATCAGATACCGTCGAAGGCTTGGCGGTGTAAGAGATGCGAGATAGCATGTACTCTGCCAGTTTCTCTCGGTCCCATCCGAATTTGACGTGAAAGGGTTGTGGTTCTTTCATTAGCTTTTCCCCTTGTATATAGACGTTTATGCCAACTCAGTGGGGCCGGGGGATGCGGGCTAGGTAGGCCGTAGACGGCACGCACAGTCAAAAAGCAAACAACCGACCGCCACCGGGATTGCTCCTAGTCTAGAGGTCGGCTGCCAATCGCTCACAATGTCTTCTCCCTCGTTACATCTGGAAAGAAGGTACTACTATACTGTGCCCAATTGTAGCACAAATCAGTGCAAGCGGCAAATGAGCAATGACCGCCCCGGGTGAGAGCCTGGGGCGGTTTTCGTTTGCCTGGCTGCTGGTGAGAATGTGACCGTTCGGAGTTTGGTAAAAGTGGGGAAGAGGCATAGTTGTTCCCGATTTCTTGTCTCTTCCCGAGTTCTCAGGCGATAACAAGAGCCAAATCAGCTCCTCCGCGGTCCAGATGATTGCCGCACCAGGCCAACAGGCGGCTGACATTGACCGCCGACTTGCGGCGCTTGTAGCCGCGCATGGTACGATAGCGCTCCTTGATCCACCAACCAATCGCCCGCTCTGAGCCATTGTTCGTACCATCCAGGGTCTCGCCGTTGGGTCCTTGCCAGGTGCGATAGCGCGTCAGGCGGGACCACAGATTCCAGCGGTCGAGGAACAACATGCGTAGGCGATAGGCGACCGTCGCCTTCTCCCCTGCGCCAGGTGGGGCGGCACGGATGTAACGGCGATGCATCTTTTCCAGTTCTTCTGCTTCTTCTGGTTGGCGGCTGTGGATCAGTTTCTCTAGCCGCGTGAGGTCAGCTATCGCTTGTTCGGCTGTCACCTCAATAGCCGCCAACGAGCCATCGGCATCCGTCTCCGCCGCCGATTGGAGATTCTCCACGAGGGTGTCCGTGTTGCGAGTCACGTGGCTTTTGCACACCTGATGGTCCAACCCCAATTCATCGGCCACCGTCTTGAACGCATCGGCATCATCCGTAACCAGGATGTCAGCCTCCATCGCCTGAGCAATGGTCGCCATCCACGCTTGAAGGGTCTCGGCATCCTCGCCGGACAAGTCATCGACCGTCAGCACCAGTCCGGTGGTGTCGTCCACCGTCAGTCCCAAGGGCAACCATTCCCCCTTGCGCTTGACCGAGGTCACGTCCCCTCCCATGGCAGGCGTCTGCACCCCGGCAAACACCTCTCGCCGCTTCAGCCCTGGCACCCGTTCCGCTGCCGCCTGAACCGCCTCGTACACACTCGTCTTGCTCATATACACTCCCAGCGCTTCCAGGACCAGCGCCACTGCCCGATAGCTCAGCCCCAGCAGATACAACATCACTGCCAACCCCTTCAACCGCAGCGACGTCTGAGCACGGGTTACCCCGCGAGGATATACCCGGAAGGTCCGCCCACATCTCAGACATCTGTGACGTTGGGCGGGCACAGCTTCATAAACCGTATCCTTGACCGGCTTGGGCGCCTCGTGATGGTGTTGAAATCGTGCCCCCCGGCAACCCTTATGGGGACAGATGGAGGATCGCGTCATGACTGTTGGCTCTAGGCGGGGGCAGAATCAGCTGTAATCGCATAGCTGGTGACCTCCCAATCGAGTGTACCCCTGATCCTACCCCAATTTCCACCATTTATCGAACGGTCACTGGTGGTGAACCTATTGACTTTTCACCTTAACACTGCTATAATGTAACTAGATTCTCCTTTGAAATCCTAAACCTCAATGGGCATGAAGAGCATCAGCCAGAATCCCTAAAACAAAGGGCCACCCACATAGGAGTCGATTTGTCCCGTTTGCGGTGTTAGCAGAGAGATAGTTTTGAGCAGTTAGACATTGCTGCTGAGTCTGCGAAGGGAGGCCGTACTAAATGCCTGATTTACCTAAAGGAAAGGGTGAAGGTAAGTTCCTTGAATTGCGCTGGGCATCAGCCGACGAATTGGAGACAGTGTATGTTAATCATGTCTTCGTTTCTCACCATGGGCCAGAGTTTTACCTCGTTTTTGCAGAGGCTGACCTGCCGATGGCTCTATCTCCCGAAGACTTGGAAGGCGTCGATGAAATCTGGATTAGACCAAAGGTCAAGCTTGCCCTTACTCCCGAGGCAATGATAAGCATGAGTGAAGCCATTCAAAGAAATGTCCAAAGGTTTCAGGAGAAGTTGGAGGAGGACTAATGGCACAGTGCACAACACATCGCGCAGTAGACACAAACACCCTTGTCGTGCTCTGGGACAGGACTTCATTCGATTACCCGTTGCGACGGTACCTAATCAGACAGCCTGACGAACTGAGAGTCCGGGAGGACGCTATCTCAACAAGCACCCAGTGGTTGGATGCGGTGAGGAGCCTGCCTGATCCTCAATATCACCTTGCACATCCTATTGAGGTAATTGTCATTCCAAACGGAGATTTGCTCATTGCAACGGAGAAAACATTCCTACGCTATGGCGTTGGGCGAACCGTGAAAGAAGCAAAGGATGATTATGCTGCTTCGCTTCTAGATTACTACGAAGACCTGGTAGAGTTCGATGGACGATTGAGTGCTCAACTCCAAGAGGATTTGGACATCTTGCGCAAGTCTATTGTTGTTCAAGAGACAGAGTGATGCCGATCTCTGTACGTGAGTTAGAGGGTGGCCTGAGAAAGCTGGACGCCGAAAGAAAAGATTCTAAGGACGCCATTTATCGGGTGTTCAGTGACGATGGAACCCTTATAGCCAAGACGAAAATCTCACATGGGGCGAGGGAAGTCTCAAAGAACCTGGTTGGTCTAATAGCAGATCAATTGTTTCTCTACCAAAAACAACTGAAACTGATAATTGACTGTACTTGGGGGCGTCAAGAATACTTGGAGTACTATGAGACGAGTCCGAAAAGAAGGTCATAGCAAGTAGAGGGCCAGCAGACCCGAACTGCTGGCCCTTTGTGTATCCGGTTGGGTAACAGTCAGAGGCTATTATTGGACCATAATCACATTTTGTTGTAGAATCCACGCAACAGAAAAAGCCCTGCGGTGTGGTAGCACCCAGGGCAGCGACCAGACCGAGAGCAGACGCGGCGGCCTGGCAGTCTCAGTATAGCATACTAGGCCGCCGACTGTCAAGAGACGGAAGGCGGTTTTGTTATGGAAAAAAGCAAGGTTGTCAACGAATTTTCAGAGCTGTAAGTCACGATAAACTCATACCATAGCGGACTTACAAGCGCCAGATGGGTGTCGAGGCCGGCCGCATTTAAAAAGCTCAAGACGATGCTGGCACAGCAGGTGTAGCCTGGCGCGATCCGGCAAGATGCGTCAAGCTTTCATTCAACCATTCAGTCAAGTGCGGGCGCGACACGAGGCCCGTCCTGAGCCCCTCGGCTTCGCTCGTGAGGAACTGCGTCGAAGGAGTAGTCGATTGTGGTGGAGGGCCACGCGCTGAGCGTGGCCCTGCCGAAACTGACTAGGATGGAGATGAGGGTCACCCGGGTTGGGGTGTTGGATTACACCTCCTCGGTGACGGCGACCCGCGTGACGATGCCGCGCTGGGCCAATTGTTCGAAGAAGGGCAGCGGGTCTATGGCGACCTCTGGTGGAAAGACGCCCGGCCCTGGCACGCGGCCAGCGGCCAGCCATTGTGCAGCGATGGAGGGAGCCACGCCTGTCGGCAGCGAGCCAAGCGCCGTCAGCGTGCCCAGACGGTAGATCCTCTCTTGTCCAGCTCTGGCACCCTTGACTTCGGTGACGATCTCTTTTGTCCAGCGGGTGGGATCGGCAGCCTCCTGCACAAAGGCATCCAGCGGTGGGATGTAATCGGCCAGCAGGGTGACCATCATGTCGCGCGGCCTGACCGGCGTGCCACGCACGTCTACCGGCTCGTCACCGGCAAATCCCAGGTCGGCCAGGAGCTTGACCTTGGCAAAGGCCTGGGGGCTCATGCCCCAGTAGTTGATCTTGAAAAAGCACTCGCGAATGCCTTTGTCGCCGAACGTCACGGGCAGCGTCGCCACCTCCGAGTGCAGCGATAGGTGGCAGTGCAGCAAGCCCACCGGCGGCGTGAACCAGTAATCCTCTTTGCCAGCCAGCGGTCTTTCTTCGACAAACTCGCCGTCCCGAAAGACCATCGGCGGCATGACGAGCTCGTCTATGATGGTCGGAATGGCGTAGCCGAAGCGAATGTCGTCGCCTGGCGGCGGGAGGATGCCGTCGTAGATGCGGATGTACTCTATGGTGTCTAACCGGTCAGCGGCGTAGCGGGAATGGACGTTGGGCACGCCCGGTGCGCTGCCCATGCCCAGCACGGCGGTAAGACCCGCCTGGGCGAATTCGTCGTGCAGGGCCAATTGCTTGCGCGTGTTGTGGAACAGCCCGCCCATATCAGTGTAGTGTGTTCGGGCCTCCAGGCAGGCGCGCATGACGTTCAGGTTGAAATAATAGTGTACGGCGTTGAGGACAGCGTCGGCGCCACGCAGGGTGGCCACCAACCCGTCGTGATCCGTCACATCGGTGTGAACGATGGAGATTTTGGAGCGACCCACGGAGATAAGGCCAGCCACCTTGTTGGTCAGCTCTGTGTCGCGGTCGGCGATGACCACCTGGTCTACGCCCTCGCTGGCGGCCAGGTCCCTGACGGCGATGCGGCCCATGAGGCCTGCTCCGCCCAGTACAATAATTCTCATTGGATTGCCCTTTCGTTGGCGAAAACAGGTTGTGGAACGGTATGTCCTTTTGGCCGACGGGCGTGATGGGTGATGAGAAGCGAGGCGGGGCACGCTACCCGCGCCACGCCTCACTTGTCGTCCGTGCTCTCAAGATACCACGCCCAGTCTATCGGCCACCCAGGCGATGCCCAGCTCTTCCAGCTTGGCACGCGTGGGGTGACCTTTGGCATCCCAGCCGCACATGGCATAGTAGGCAGGCAGGGCGGCGGCCATCTCTTCCTCGGTGACGGCGACGCCATCTGACGGGCCACCGGTCAGCGGCTTGAAAAGCTTGGTCGGCAGCTTGTCCTCGGCCGCTGTAAAGCCTTCGCGGGCGTTGAAAGCGCGCATCATGTTCAGCGACCGTTCACCGGCCTTCATCAACTCCCACAGACTTACGTTCCAGCCGGTGACGGCGCGCACCATGTCCACTAATTGGCTGGGACCGTAAAGCTGCCAGGCCGGCCCCCACACGAACTGGCATACGCCGACTGTGTTGAGCAGGCTGTAGAATTGCTGGGTGTAGACGGCATAGCGCACCTTTTCCGCGTTGAGCACCCTGCTGGGCTGCGGGTTCAGTAGACTGAGTTCGGCCATACGATCGGGATAGTCGCTGTAGGAGGGATCGTGTTCGTGGGACATATGATCCGCGCCGTAAGGGTTTACGGCGTAGATCAGGGCCAGCGAGCGCTTGACCTCAGGCATGTGGGCTGGCATAGGGTTTCCTTTGACCGCGGTGACCAGCGCCTCTGCCTCCGGGCCGATCTTGGCTGCTGCCTGGGCCATGCCCTCGGCGAGCAGGTCACCAAAGCCCTCCCGCTTGGCGATCATCTCGGTCATCTTGACCATGGCCGCTGCATTTCCGAAGCGGAGTTCGACCCCGCCGGTGTCTTGTGCGGTGATGATGCCCTGTTCGAAGCAGTCCATGGCCCAGGCGATCGTCGCCCCGGCGGTGATGGTGTCCAAACCGTACATGTTGCAGAGCTGATTGGCCAAGGACACCGCCGCCAGATCGGACACGCCACAATAGGAGCCAAAAGTAGCCAGCGTCTCGTACTCGGGGCCGCCATAGCGTGGGTCGACTTGGAAAGGCCCGTCGGTGACTTCTACCACCCGCTTGCAGCGGACGACGCAGGCGTAGCAGGTGTCTCGCTCTTTGAGGATGGTGTCCGACATGGTGGTGCCTTCAAGGGCCTCGTGACCTTCAAAGACGCCGCTGGCCCAGTTGCGGGTGGGCAGCCCGCCGTCCTCCTGCTGAGAGCCGAGCACGTCAGCCGTACCGTGCGTGCCCAGACCGTAGACCTCCGAGTCAGCAAAGTTCTCGGCGCCCCAGCGGGCAATCTCAGACAGGGCTTTCTGGTCGGCGACGGCTGGCTTCTTTTTGCCGCGCACGGCAATCGCCTTGAGGTTCTTGGCGCCCATCACCGCGCCCATGCCGGTGCGCCCGGCAGCGCGGTTGGACATGTTGATGAGGCAAGCGTAGCGCACCAGTTTTTCGCCGCCCGGACCGATCTGCAAGACTTCTACCTTGGGATCGCCCAGTTCTTGGCGAATGGCTGCCTCGGCATCGCCGGTGACCTGGCCCCACAGGTGGGTCGCGTCGCGCAGTTCGGCCTGGCCATCGTGCACCCACAGGTAGACTGGCTTATCGGCTTGTCCTGTGACGATGATGGCATCAAAGCCGGCGGCCTTGGCCTCGGCGGGCCAAAAGCCTCCCGCCTGGGCGTCGCCGATAGCGCCGGTGAGGGGTGATTTGGCGTTGGCCATGACCCGGCTCTGACCCGACACCGGTGCGCCGGTGACGACGCCGAGGGTGATGGCCAGGACGTTGTCCGGCCCCAGCGGGTCAGCGTTGGGTGGCATCTCCTTGAGGACGTAATACATGCCGATGCCTTGCCCGCCCAGGTATGTGCGGTAAAAGGCCTCCGGCGGTTCTTCTATGGTAAGGTTGCCGGACGTCAGATCTGTGTGCAGAATCTTGCCAGTGTATCCGTAAGGCATGATGACCTCCTTTCACTTGGGTTGTGGCGGGTCGATTGATCGCCCAGCCACAGTTGGAAGAGGTTTGACGTGATCGCCCATGGCGGACGATGTCTAGACGAGTGATGAGATCGTGAGCCTCATCGCCTGGCTCAGGAACCAGCCGCTGCTTTGTCGCGAAGTGATTGCAGTTCGAGCTTGTGCTTGCCCCTCTTTTTGGCCACCCGTCTGAACGCCCGGGGTATCGTGGCCAGCAGCGATTCCGAGCGGTCAGCCACATCCAGGTAGAAGGCGCAAGCTGTCTCCTCAAGCTCAAGGGCTATCCCCAAGGCTTCGACGTAGCTGGCATCTTTTGCCAACGCTGTCTCAATCTCATAATCCCTGAGATCCAAACCTTCAAAAGAGAAACAGGCCTCCAAGGCGTCGGTGATGGTCTCTTGATAGGTTCTGATCACCTGTGTCTTGTTCTTCTTACTTTCCTTCGCAAAGGCGAGGAATGCCTCTTTGCTGTCCACCCACCTGTCAGCCAATTCCTCGTAGAATGCCGAGGAGCGGTCCTCGAGCTTTTCAGTGAAGCTGATGATGGCCGAGGCTGTTACGTTCAAGCTGTCCATGTCAGAACCACCTCTGGATGACCACTTTGCTCTCGGTAAAGAAGCGAATCGCCTCCTGGCCCTGCCCGTGCAGTGTGCCAAAGAAGGAATCCTTCATGCCGCTAAAGGGGAAGAAGGCCATCGGCGCCGCGATGCCGACGTTAATGCCGATGTTCCCACATTCGACGTCGTACTGGAATTGTCGCGCCCACTTGCCACTGGCGGTGAATATGGAGGCGGCATTGCCGAAGGGAATGCGATGGATCATGGCGATGGCCTCATCGAGGCTGCTGGCCTTCATCATGTTGGCTACCGGCCCAAAGATCTCCTCTCGGGCAATGGCCATGTCAAGTGTGACGTCCTCGAAAACTGTCGGGCCAACGAAGCAGGTGTCAGGCAAGTCGCCGACGAGGTCTACGTTGCGGCCGTCAAGCCTCAGCGTGGCCCCTTGTTCAATGCCTTTCTCGATGTACTTGACCACCTTTTCTTTCTTTTGTGCATCACGCAGGGGGCCCATGTGAACGGTGTCGTCAAGCCCATAGCCGATCCTTATCCTAGAGGCTGCGGAGACGAAGGCATCCACCACTGTGGCATAGAAGGCGTCATATTCTTCTTGGCTGAGGCCTTCACCGACGACGACGAGGTTAGCGTTGGCCAGGCATCGCTGGCCGGTGTTGCCATAGAAAGAGGTCATGCACGCGGCGATCGTCCTGTTGAGGTCAGCGTCGGGCATGACCAGGGCAAAGTTCTTGGCGCCACACATGACAATGACCCGTTTGCCGGTGTCACCGCATCCTTTGTAGATGACGTCCCTGCCGACTGGCGTGGAGCCGACAAAGCAGATGCCCTCGATATGGGGATGGTTCAACATGCCCGATACGACCGTCCGGCCGCCATGGACGACATTCCACACACCCGGGGGAATACCCGCCTCCTCTGCCAACTCGGCGATCTTGACCTGACTGATGGGGTCTTCGCTAGACGGCTTGACGACGATGCAGTTTCCAGTGGCGACGGCAAAGGGGGCGAACCACAGGGGGACCATGAAAGGGAAGTTGAAAGGGCCAATGATACCGAAAACGCCCAATGGCTGGCGAATGAGGTATTCGTCAATGCCCGAGGCAATATCTTCCAGATTAGAGCCCATCATTAACGACGGGATGCCCGTGGCGACCTCGACCATTTCGATGCCGCGCCTGGTTTCGCCTCGGGACTCGTCGATGGTTTTGCCGTGCTCCATCGTCTGAATCCGGCTCAACTCCTCAAAGTTCTCTTCCAGCAGATCCTTCAGTCTAAAGAGACACCTTACTCGAGCCAGGGGAGGCGTTCTTCGCCAGTCAGGGAAGGCCTCTTGGGCAGAGGCTACTGCTGCGTCAATGTCATCTTGGGTGGAGATAGGCACCCGGGCGATGACCTTGCCAGTGGCGGGGTTGGCGATATCCTTGATCTGCCCCTCGGACTCGGCCCACTCGCCGTCGATAAAGTTCTTGATGTTCAATACCTCTTTGATGGGTTCTTCTAGAACCGCCATGTTCTGTGCTCCTTTCAACAAGTTGCCATGAATAACGTCCTACTCTTTGATTTCGAACTCGCTCATGCTGAGCGGCCCTCCGTGCATCAGCCGCTATCGGTGATGTCCAGTACCTCGTCGAGGATGCGCAGGCCGTCGTGCAGTTCTGTCTCGTTGATGCTCAACGGCGGGATGACAAAGATCCAGTTCCACTTGACAAAGGTGTACATCCCGCGTTCGCGCAGCGCGCCCGGCACCTGAGCCATGACACCCATCTCGTGCGGTTTGGCGTTCCACGGGGCCAGCGGTTCCTTCGTTGCCCTGTCTTTCACCAGTTCGATGACGGCGAACAGCCCGATGCTGCGCACGTCGCCCACGCTGGGGTGTTTGGCTTTCAATTCTTCGAGGCCCTCTTTGAGCACCACTCCCATTGCCCTTGCGTTGTCCACCAGCTTTTCTTCTTTGTATACCTCGATGGTGGCGACGGCGGCGGCTGTGCTCACCGGGTGACCGGAATAGGTCAGGCCCATGGGTAGCGTCTTGTCTGCAAAAAAGTCGGCGATGGTCTTGGAGACCGTCACGGCCCCCAGTGGCACGTAGGCGGCGGTGATGCCTTTGGCCATGGTGATCATGTCCGGCACCACGTCCCAGTGATCTACGGCGAACCACTCACCAGTGCGCCCAAAACCGCTCATCACCTCGTCGTCCACCAGCAGGATGCCATACCTGTCGCACATCTCGCGCATCCTGGGCCAGTAGTCGTCGGGAGGGATGATGAGGCCGCTGGTGCCGGTCACGCCTTCCAGAAAGATGGCCGCCACGCTATCTGGCCCCTCGAATCTGATGACCTGCTCGACGTGGGCGATGCATTCCCGGTGGCAGGTGTCCAGCGTCCAACCGAAAGGACAGCGGTAGCAGTAGGGGTCCATCACGTGTATCACGCCGGGGATCAGCGGCTCGACGGGCAGGCGGCGAGGGTCGCCGGACAGGGCCATGGCGCCGGATGTCGCCCCATGGTAGGAGCGGTAGCGGGCGATGATCTTGTGCCGGCCGGTGTACAGGTGGGCGAACTTGATGGCGTTCTCGTTGGCCTCAGCCCCCCCCAGCGTAAAGAGGGTCTTGGACAGGTCGCCTGGCGTGATCTCGGCCAGCAATTGGCCGAGACGGCCCTTGGGCTCGCTGGCGATGCCCGGGTAGACGTAAGCCATCTTGCCCACCTGTTCCTGGATGGCGTGGACGATCTTTTGGTTGCCGTGGCCCACGTTGACGTTCATGAGCTGCGACGAAAAGTCGAGGTATCGCTTTCCGTCCGCGTCCCAGAAGTAGACCCCCTCGCTGCGGACGGCAGGGATGGGAACGACCTGGCTCTGCACAGACCACGGAAAGAACACATACTTGCGGTTCAGCTTGATGATTTCTTTGTCTGTCATGGAGCTGCTCCTCATTGAACTTTGATTGAAGTTTGATTGGAGTTTGCTTGTGTACCCTGTGATCGCGACTGGTCAATGTGGGAGTGAGAGTGGGATGGGGACAATGGGTAAAGTGACATCGACTACTGTGGCATGCCACTTCAGGGTCAGTTTACGTCACCACGTGATACTCTTCGATCTTTTCGTGGATCTCGATCCGGCGGCGAGCCAATTCGGCGAAAAAGGTGTCGGGATCCAGCGCCGTCTCTGGTGGGACGACGCCGCGATGCATCACGTCACCGCGGACAATCATCTGTACGCCGATGCTCAACGGGATGGCAATGTTCTTGTAATAGGCCGCCGTGCCACCCCATTCCTCCATAGAGGGATGGCGATTCCACAGGGTGACCTTGACGTCGCGCCCGGCCCGCCTGCCATAGACTTCCACCACCAGACCGTAGGCCCACAGTGGGGTGTGCTTGCTCTCCGGCAATTGGATGAGGATGTCATGCATCATGTCGAGCGGCGTGCTGTCGACCCCTTTGACGGTGATGGGCTGTTCGCCATACAGGCCCGCCTCCAGCATGGCCTTCGCCAGCCGCATGGCGTGCGGTGGGAAGCAGCCGTGCACAGAGACGGCGTTGGCTCCCAGGCTCTTGGGCATGGTACGCGTCTCCGGGTGCGGGATGTAGCACACTTCTTGCTCGCCAATGGGGCCGGGAAAGTTCACTACCTTGCGCCCCTCAAAAGGGCCGGCCCAGTGGAACTCGCCGTCTTTGTAGTAGAGCCGCGCCTCGGTTTCGGGATGGAATTCCCAGAGGAAGGTGATGAGCAGCCCAGGTGCAGGAGCCGGACAGCGGAAGGCGGCAAAGTTGATCTGAATCTCATTCACCTCGTCCAGGTGATCCGCGCCTCGCCGGGCCATGACGTTGGTGATGCCGGGAGTAGCGCCAACGCCCGGGATGAAGACGATGTCTTTCTCTTTGGCTGCCGCGTCATAGTCCCACTGATTTTCCTCGGTAGAGACATCCAGCCCGCTGACGCCAGCCTCGACGCAAGCCTTGGTGACGGCCAGGTCGTACTTCCAGGGCAGGCCATTCAGAATCACGTCAAAGTCTTTGAAGGTCTTGACCAATCCGTCATAGTCCTCGGCGTCCACTTTGAGGACCTTGACCCGGGGATCGCCGATGTCGGCGGCCAGTTTCTCCGCGGCAGGGACATTGTAATCGCCAATGACGATTTTGTCAAAGTCGGAGAACTCGGCCAGGTCACGGGTTGCGTGTTGGCACACAGCGCCAGCGCCACCCAGGGATAAGACTTTCATCGCTCCTCCTATTCTTGGCGATTTCCATACCGCGTGAAAGCGCGATATGGAAATCGCGGCTACGGATGTGGTTTGGAAAGCGCGATATGGGAATCGCGGCTACGGATGTGATTTTGAAAGCGCGATATGGAAATCGCGGCCACAGATGTGGTTTGTTCACAGTCTGATGGCGTAATACTCTGTCTGGCATGGCTCGCCGACGGTGACGTGCATCTCGCTGGCGGTCAGATCCAAGATCATCGAAGCCAGCGTCGCGCTGCGCTCGATGTCGGGCTGGCTGGGATCTGGGTGGCGGCAGATGGCCTTGGGATGGTTAAAATGATCCCGAAAGATGCTTTTGAGTGTCTCGACGGTCACCTGACCGGCCTGGGCACGCAGCAGGCGGATCGCCCGGCCGTAGCGCACGAGCGTGTTGTCCGACTCGGAGATGCCCCGATCGCCCATTTGGAGGCAAGGTGTGAGAAAGTGGTTGGTGTGGGCCAGCAATCCGTCCTTCGGGTGCAGAAAACCCACTTCAGAGGGGGTGGCTTCCAGGTTAACAGCCTCCCCCTCGGCGTGGGCCAGGAGATAGTTGCCCGAGTCGGCGCGGACGTCACGGTAGATAGCGGCCACGGCCAGGCCCAGCCGGGGCGCGTTGAGCGCTTCCCGCAGGATGACGTGGAACGGCACGCCGACGCGGCGGTGATCGTGCCGCAAGAAATTGGTGCACACGCCCACGCCAGCGCTGTTGAGGCCGATCTTGCCCACCATGCCTGCCTCGGTCAGCGTGAGCAGCGTCGGCGCGCCAGGTTGCTCCACCCGCAGCAGCACCGCCCCGCCGCGCAGTACGTTCGACCAGTCCCAGTTCTGGGCGACGAGGGTGTGCCCGTTGGCGGTCGCCTCTGGGGCGACGAACAAGGCGGTGCACTCGTGGCACAGGGGGATGGCTGCCATGGAAAGAAGCTCGGTGCGACAGTTGAGAGCCAGGATCTCTTCCAACGAGCTGCCTGCGCCGGCAGCGATACCGCGCATCTCGTCCATGAGGTGGGGCGCATATCTCTTTATGGGTCCCGCATACTGCTGCGCCTGGTTCAGGGCGGTCGATCGATCCAGGCCGGCAGCATGTTTGAACCGTCGCCAGTAGCCTTCCAGGTTAAAGTGGATCAGATCGGCGGTTTGCTCGCCGTATTGTCGTCCCCGTTCAAAGGGCTCGCCGCTCACTGTGATCAACGGAAATTGTTCCACGTTTCACTCTCCAAATTGCTTGTGCCGGATGGATGAACCGGCAGCAAGGGGTAAGGTCTGCGGTTGTTAAGGGTCTACTTTTGCGCTTGCTTGACGGCGTCCTCAAAGTAAGTCAGCGTATCTTCTACGTCTTTTTCCGAGAGGGCCGCGCAGAGGAACCACGGCTCCCGGCTGTCCGGATCGGGTACCGCGCCGTTGCGGATCAGGTTCATCATGATCTCTTCGTACAGATCGTTGTCTGTCTGGCCCCAGGTGCGGTAGTCTGTCGGTTTCTTTGCCCCAAAGGCGATGCCAAACATGGATGGGACACCTAACATGTGGTGAACGAGATCGGCGTCGGTGAGGATGCCGCTGATGCCCTTCATGAGCGCTTTGCCCCGTGCCTCAATCGTTTTGAGCGCTGTGCCTTGGGCAATGATCTCCAAGGTGGCATCGGCAGCAGCGGTACCCACCACGTTGCCGGCGTAGGTGCCGCCGTGAGCGGTGCGACCTGGACCCACGCTGGTCATGACTTCCTTCGTGCCGCCAATGGCCGCGATGGGGAAGCCGTTGCCCATCGCTTTGGCATAAGTGACGAGATCGGCGTGCACGCCAAAATACTCCTGCGCACCACCAGGGGCGATGCGGAAGCCGGTTTTGACCTCGTCATTGATCATGACGATGCCGTATTCGTCGCATAGGTTGCGGATATGCTCCAACCAGCCGGGTAAGGGCATGATGCCCCCCGCATTGCCCATGATCGGCTCGACAATGATCGCTGCTACGTCGCCCCACGTCTGCTTGACCGTGCGCTCCAGCGTCTCAAAGTCGTTGTAGGGCAGTGCGAACACCAGGTCGTGGAGGGCCCTGGGGATACCAGATGAGGACGGCGCGGGAACCGGACTGCGGCGATGGCCCATGGCTGAGATGGGCGATGAGGCCGTGGAGAAGAGCATATAGTCGTACATGCCATGATACTGCCCTTCGAACTTGATGATCTTTTCCCGGCCGGTGTGGGAGCGGGCGATGCGCAGGGCGTGCATGGTCGCCTCAGTGCCCGAGTTGGCAAAGCGCACCATGTCCACGCCGGGGCACATGTGGACGATGCGTTCGGCCACCTTGACCTCCAGCTCGTGGGTGAAGGCAAAGATCGTGCCGCTCTTGATCGCCTCGGCCACCCGATGGGTGACAGCGGGGTGTCCGTGGCCCAGGATGACCGGGCCAAAGCCCAAGCGGTAGTCTATGTAGCGGTTGCCGTCAAAGTCCCAGATGTAGGTCCCTTCGGCGCGGGCGACGCCAATGTTTTCTCCCTCGCCCCAATAGCGAAAGTTGGATGAGACGCCAAAGGGGATCACCCGGCGGGCGCGTTCAAAAAAAGCGTTGGTTTTCTCTGTGGTGTAAGTCATTTCTAGTCTCCTTTAAGTATTTTTCAAAAGTCATTCTTCAACATAGGACCATCTTTCACTTCTCACTCCCGGCTAGCCCCAACGGTAGCGCACACCATATCCTCCTCGCGGATAGCGCCACGTGATTGCTCCCCGTGTACAGACTGCCCGACACGATCCGCATTCCAGGCAGCCTTCGCAGTTGTGTACAATCTGGTCACTCTCCCACACGTACAAACCAGCCGGACAGACGACCGTACAGGGGCGTTCCTCACAAGCCAGACACAACTCTTTCTGGATCACGATGTGCGGTTCGGGATCGGGCTTGAAGGTCAATGTGTCTAGCTTGAGGTCCAAGCGGGCTTCCATTTGTCTGTGTCTCCCTTCCTACTTTCGTGCTCGCAGCCTGCGCCAGCGACGGGTGTCGATCCAGGTCGCCAGGCCCAGAGGCCAGCGCAGGTACCAGGAAACCAGTGGTCTGATCAGGCTGTAGTAGGCCTCGCCCCACATAGAGTAGGGGTGCTCGCCCGGTGGTACCCGTAGACTGTCAAAGTAGCGCCGGGCAAGACGGACAATCTGCTCCGGGCGCCGGTCGACGACTTGGCGTCCGCCGGGATGGCTCCACTCTGCGCGAGCCTCGCGCTGCGTGTCAACCAACCCTTCCTCGTCCAAAAAGTTTACATAAGCGGACAGAGTACCACGCGAGAAATCGCCCCTCTCGCGGGCGCACTTGACCGCCCGAGCGGCGGCCGCACCGCTGGCCATAGCGGGCCACGACCCTACCCCTTCCTTCGTCGTGAACTTGCCCGCGTCGCCAGCCAGCAGAACACCATGTCCGCATAGACAGCCCAGGTCTTTCACGCCACCCCAGGGTATGAGGTGGGCCTGGTACTCGCGCAGCGTAGCGCCCTCGATAAGGCGGGCGATGTACGGGTGGCGCTCACGCGCTGCCAGTACCTCATAGGCCGGCACGCCGCACGCCTGCAGGGTGTCCAACCGCGCCTCAGTGGTCAAGGAGAGCGAATCCCGGTTGGTATACAGCTCTGTGTAGTACACCCCTTCGCGCCCGTCGACGCCGGGGACAACGCCGGTGAAAAGGGAGAGGACACCCTCACCGGGCTGCAGAGCGAAGCGCTCCTCAATGACCTCGGCGGGCAGGTCAAGGATCTCCCGTGTGATCAGCGATGCCTCAGCCGGTGCCAGCCTTGGACGCAGCCCTGATTTCTCGGCCACCGTCGAGTTGACGCCATCGGCGCCGATCACCACCCGCGCCCTCAAGTCGCCGCGCCGAGTGCGCACGCCAGCCACGCGCCCGCTCTCCCACAATAGATCCTCGACCAGCGTAGCGGTGAACAATTCTGATCCAGCATCCACCGCCTCCTCCGCGAACCAAGCATCGAACTCGGAGCGAAAGACTGTAAAGTATAGAGGTTGAGATGAGTCGTGGCGGTAGTCGCGCAGCGTAGGCAAGCTCAGCACCGCGTCTGCGGTCAGGTAGTGAATCGTGTACCCACTGGTGATACGCCTCTGCAGAGGTGCCCGGTCCTCGAAATCGGGAACCAACTCATACAACTTGTCCGCGATCAGCACCCCACTCATCACGTTTTTCTCACCGGGCCGGTTGCCTCGCTCCAGCAGCACGACGTCGAGACCGTCGCGAGCCAACTGCAACGCTGCCGCTGAGCCTGCCGGCCCCGCGCCGACCACGATGCAGTCGTGAACGTGCTCAGTCACGCTAACCCTCCGCCTGGGCGCGTTTCTGGATCCGGCCCAACTCGCGCTCGACGTCCTCGTCGAAGGGAAGTGGTTCGTGAGTCGCTAGGATTTGCTTCACTTTGTCTCGCGCTTCTTCGAGGAGTGTGGGCCTGCCGGCAGCCGTCCACCCCTCAAAGGTATCGTGCACGCCCAACTTGCCGACGTACCACTCGCCGCCACGGATGCCGCTCACGGTGGTGGGTTCAGCTATGAAACTGCCGCCCGGGCCGACGCGGTGAATCACGTCGTCCAGCCACTTGTCCTCGCCGGTAGCGATGCCCTGGCGAGCCCGTTTGCACATTCGAAAGACCTCAACGTCGATCAGCAGTTGTTCGAGGCAGAGGATCATCGAGCCACCGAGCAAACCGGGTCCGACCAGCAGGTCTGGCCAGGATAGCACCGGCAGCAGGCTACTCATCGCCCGTTCGTAGCTTGCCTGAATGCCGGGGACGTGATGATCTGTCCCGCCTATGCCTGTACCCTCTGCCGGCAGGCCGTAGTAGCGGGCCATCTCAACGGCGGCGGCGCTCATCAGCCCGTTCTCCATCGCGCCGCCACTGTACCGCCCAGAGCGTGGGTCCATCGTCGACAGAGCAGGGGCATAGATGAACGGTGTGCCCGGCGCGGCCGCCTGTATCAAACAGAGCGTTGCCAACACCTCACAGTTGCCAAGCACGGCGGTAGCGGCCAGGCTGCCAGGGCCCGTAGCGCCCATCAGCGGCATCGGCATGACGGCTACCGGGATGTCCCATCCTAAGAGCGCCAGGTAGGCATCGGTATACGGCGCCTCGATGGCCAGCGGCGAAAGCGGGCACAGCAAAAATGACAGCGGATGTTGGCGGCGGATGGTTTCCTTGTCGCCAAATACCACTTGCAACACCTCCAAGAGCCACGAAGCCTGTTCTGGGGTGGCGGTCGCATCCTGCACGTGCTTGGAAAAGTTGCCGAAAATATCTCGCAGATACTCGACATAGTCGGCCATCGTGTCGCCCCGGTCGCTGGCCTCGACCATGCACCACCACACGCCAACTTCGTCCAGCGCGTCGATCAGGCGGGTCGCCGCCAACCAATCCTCAGTCGTACCAGGCCGACGCTCTCCCGTCTCCCGATCGAGGGCAAATACGGCCTCGCCATCTATGCAGAGAGTACAGTCGCCCCCGTTCATACGCAGGTCCCATCCCGGCCGGCGCGCCCCGAGCGTGAACGCTTTGGGTGCCAGCCGCAGTGCCTCCTCAACCAGGGCGCGGGGAAAGCGCACGACGTTTGTGTTTTCGTTCACTTTTGCCCCGGCGTCTTTGAGGATGTGGCGGCCCTGGGCTGTGTCTACCCGCACGCCGGCCCTGGACAGGACCCCTAGCGTGCGCTCGTGCACCTGCGCGCGTTCGTCCTCTGAAAGAACTTGCAGCAAGGTTCGCATTGATGCTTCTCTATATTTCCCGGGCTTTCTTTGAAGGGCAGTGAACGCCGACCTCTTCCAGGATCTCCAGCGTGGCCGATTTGAGATCCGCCAACTGCTCATCGCTCAGGATGCGCAGGTGATAGGCCGGGACAATCGGTTCTAGCTGTGGTGTTTCGCTGTACATCACTTTGCCTCCTTGAGAGCGTTGAATAGCTTGGCGATCAGGGCAGTCAGCCCGGTCAAAACCAGGCCGAATGCAGCGACAAGCAGAATCCTTAACTGAGCTCCCGCTCTGCCGCCTGAAGGAGCCCGTTTATCTCGGCTCTTTCCGCGTCCGCCAACAGTTCCGGGTGATGGTTCTCCAGGATCCAGTCCGTCTTTTCCCTGGCCACCTCGATTGGATCCCGGACGCTGCCGTCCGCCCCAAGCCGGCGGGTGATGTCGGAGAACTGGCGCCGGCGCATGCTCCTGCGCGTATGGCGGTGACTGAGGAAATGTCCCCGTGGCCCGACATCCTTGATCACATCGAGGGCCAGTTCCTCCCGGCTGGTGTCGAGACCGGCGGCGTTGATGCGTATCTGATGATAGATGTCCGTGTCGAGCACCAACTCCTCTGGATAGAGGACGGTGCATCCCTGAAGCAGTCCCATGCCGCTGCCGGTTTCAGCGCCGCAGAGGGCGCACATCAGCAAGTTGGAGGCGCTGGCCTTGGCCGCTTCCCAGCCGGGCGCTTCTGCATCCGGCCCATAGACGGCCGCCAGCGTGGGCACGCCCCACATATGGGCCAGTTCCACCCCCACCGGGTAAGGCAGTTCCGCCTCCCAGGCGAGGCTCAGGTAGCCGCCAGTGCGCGGGTGCATGACCCCGGGCATCAGTGAGTGGAAGGTGGGCGCGCCAGGGTAGGCCATCTGTATGAGCGTCATGGCGGCGACGATCTCGGCGTCGGCGAGGGCCACCGTCCCGGCGATGGTCGCGGGCGCGGTCGAGCCGGTGTTGGCCATAGACATAAAGCCCACGGGCAGACCGGCCTCGGCAAAGACCAACGCCGCCTCCATGCCCCCCTTGTCCAGCCCCAGGGGGGCGATGCAACAGACCAGGAGGGAGAGGGGCGGGCGCCCGCGCATGGCGGCGACATTGCCTGCGATGACGCGTGCCATTTCGACGGCGTATCCAGCGGTCACATCGCCCATCACCGCCTCCGACTGCACGTGCTTGACGGTGTTGTTGAACGAGGCGTCGAGCTCGTGCAGGGGGGCTGTAGGGCCAAAATCGTGGGCAGTGACGATAGGCCAGTAGAAACCGATGGAAGAGAGATAGTCGGCCACGCGGGCCATCTTGGCCACATCGTCCTTTGTGGGAAGGCGACGCTCGCGCGTCTCAAAGTCGATCGTCTCCGTCCCGCAGCCATCGGTGGCACAGTACATGGCCGTCCCGTCGAGTTTCAGGTCGTGGGCTGCGGAGCGCGCACCCATCGTGTAAAAGCGCGGCGCGTGGGTCATGGCGTCCAACACGGCATCAGGTGGCAGCTTGACGATCTGGCTCTCAAAGTCGACCCTGGCCCCATGCTCGGCATAGATTGCCAGTGCCTTGTGCGAAGGGCAATGGAAGCCGACCTCCTCCAGAATGTCCAGCGTGGCCGTCTTGAGTTGTGCCAATTGCTCATCGCTCAGGATACGGAGACGATAGCCGGGTACAATGGGCTGCAATTGTGGTGTTTCAGTGGGCATATCTTGTCTCCTTGGTGGAGTCACTCGAACAGATCCCTCTTGCGAAAGGGGGCGGTGAGAAAACGGAAAAAGACCTTGTGGGCGGGCTGCCATGAGATACAGACGCCTTTTTTTTGGTTGGCGAGCACTTTTTGGGCAAACCAGGGGGCGACCGTTTCGACGCGGTCGGCCAAGATGTTGAAAATACGCTTGGCGCGCTCCCAGTCTTGCGGGCGGTCTTGATATTGCTGCGTCAGAAAATCGGTCACGACCATGCCCGGTCTGAGCGCGCCTGCCAACACAGGCGTCCCACGTGTCTCCTGTGCCAGAGACTCGTCAAGGTAGCGCAGGCCACTCTTGGTGCTGCCATAGAGTGCCAAGCCTTCCACTCTGCGCCCCCCGCTGCCCAGGCCTTCTACATTGTAAAGACTGCCAAAGCCCTGGTCCAGCATGCCGTGCAGGGCGACTTTTGAGCCGTACATCGCCCCTATCAGGTTGGTACTGACCACGGCCCGAATCTGCTCTGCCGGGAGTTCCCAGAAATTCATCTGGGGGTTGCCGAGTCCGGCGTTATTGATCCAGATGTCGATCCTGCCAAAGCGGGTCTTGGCCGCATCCCACAGGGCCTGCACCTGCCCAAAGTCCGTCACGTCACAAGGGTGGCCCAATATCCGCTCAGCTTGGTGCTTGGCAGATAGCTCTGCAACGGCCTCTTCGACGCCCGCCAGGGTCCGCCCGCTGATCGTAACGGCACAACCGAGGGCAAGGAACGCATCGGCGAGCCCGTAGCCGATACCGCGCGTGCTGCCCGTGATGACTACCGTCTTCATGAATCTCTCCTGTGTATTGTAGATTGTCTGCCTCACAAACGTCAACTGTTGGCATCCAGATAAAGCTTTGTAAGGCCGCCATAACTGTCTATTCTCCTATCGCGGAAGGGAAATGACTCGCTGCGTCTCACCCCCTCAACGAAGGACAAGTCAACGGGGCATACCAATACCTCTTCACTGTCCTCGGAAGCTTGTTTGAGCACTCTGCCAAGAGGATTGGCCACAAAACTCTGCCCCCAGAAATCAATCCCCCCTCTGCCTTCAGGGCCTGTCTCGAACCCGACGCGGTTGACAGCCGCCACGTAGCAGGCATTGGCCACAGCATGGCCTCTCTGCACCACTTGCCAGGCATCGTGACAGTCAGCGTCTTCTACGCCTTTCTGCTCGGGTGGGGCATAGCCGATAGCCGTCGGGATGAAGATGATACCAGTGCCCTTCAGCAGCCTGGGCGTGACCCCCTGCTTGTCGGGCCTCTTTCATGATGCGAATGAGCTCGATCAGATCGAGGAGCTCTCTCTTGGTAAAGTCCTGCGTTTAGATAAAGTGTCGGTCGGTCACGCTAGAGCACTCCTTACTGTCGTGTTAGGTTCTCCCTTGGGTCAGGGGCTGTTGTTGCGTGACACAGTGCATCATGCCGCCAAGTTCGGCCACGGCGTGTGCGGGTATGCCGAGGATCTTTCGCCCGGGAAAATGCTCGGCAATGATGCTTTTTGCCAGGGTATCGTTGACGTCCCCATACACCGGCACCAGCACAACCTCATTGGCCACGTAATAGTTGGCGTATACCGCCACTGCGGGTACAGCCTCAAACGGCGCAGCAGTGGCAGTATTTATCGTCGAATACAGCCCAGTCTCAGGGAGAGGCAGCGGTATCAGCGTCAACGGTTTACCGGACTCGGTCGTGGCGCTTTGCAGCTCTTTCCGGTGCCGTTTGAGATATGGGTAGGACGGGTTCGACTCATCATCCGTCCAACTGTACAACACCGTTGCCTCATCCACGAAACGCGCGGCACCGTCTATGTGAAAATCGGTATCATCGCCGATCTTGTTGCAGAAATCACGTGGCGCGCCGGACAGCCAGATGACGTGCTTGATCCCCACAACCTGCTTCAGTGCGCCCTCAATCTCTCCCTGGCTTTTTCCAGGGTTGCGATTGGGGTTGATGATCGAGGTGCGAGCGGCAAGCAGTGTCCCCTTGCCGTTCACCTCAATCCCCCCGCCTTCCAAGACGATGGGGGCGGTGAACAGGGGTATGGACAGCAGTTCAGCGATTCTTCCAGGGACCGTCCGATCCTTCTCGAAAGGGTAGCGTCCCCCCCAGCCGTTGAAATTCCAATCGGTAGCGGCCAGTTCGCCGCCCTCATTCACCAGGAAGATGGGGCCATTGTCCCGCACCCACACGTCATCCGTGGGGATGACGTGAATGTCAATCTGGCTTTGATCGAAGCCATAGTAGGCTATCTGATGCTGAAGATGATCTCTTCTACGCTCATCCGGAACAGCGATGTGCACGGTTTCGTGCTCGTGGAGGGCCTCGGTCATGGCCAACCAGATGTGCTCCAGGCGCATCTGGGAGCCTTCAGGGGTGTCGTCGTGCGGCCATTGCAGCCACGTGCCTTCATGTTTTTCCCATTCGGCCGGCACGTAGAACCCGGCGTCTGCTGGTGTGTTGGTCATCGTTCACCTACCTTGTGTCTCGCTGTACATCACAGGATCTCTTTTCAGGAACGCACCCTCTCACTCTTTGGATCGTACATCGGTCGCAACGACTCCTTTGCCGGATAGCGCGCACCCACCACCTCTATCTCGTAGCTGCCGCTCTTGACGAAATCAGCGGTCACGCCTTGTTCGTTCTCAACGTTGCCCAGACCCATTGCCCCGCCAAGCGTATGCCCGTATCCCCCGGAGTTGAGGTGACCAACCAACTCCCCATCCCGGTAGATGGGCTCGCTGCCATACAGCAGAGGCTCTGGG
>Ga0180438_10002627_pt1 | contig 28759 bp, 29 predicted proteins | sample SS_ome_12_FD_132455 | JGI IMG/M metagenome (GOLD analysis project Ga0180438, IMG submission 132455) | Hypersaline lake sediment archaeal communities from the Salton Sea, California, USA - SS_3_D_2 metaG | ecosystem: Environmental > Aquatic > Non-marine Saline and Alkaline > Hypersaline >...
AATTACTTCACTATTTCCCAAAAAAATTCATGCAGTCACTGCTAAAGGATTTGAATTAAAGGTTTTTTGTTTTATTCTTGCTTATAGTATTAGTCTACTGTAGGTCACAACTTGAGTTAATTATTATTTTAGCACAATGACCAAAAAAGCATAGAGCCTGATTAATGTGTTTTTTTTAGCTTTTTATTAATTAATTGCTTTTGGTTAGTGGAAATGAGTAAAATTAAACATAAAGATAACTATAGAAAGGGGGAACTATGAAAGGGATACCTGTCTTGATTTTTGTATGCAGCCTTTTTTATTCATTATGGATGCTTCCCGAATATCGTGTTGATCCATGGAATGGTATCCAAAGCGATGCATCTGTGCGAAAAAAGGGATACACGTATTATTTTTGTGACCAACAAAACAGGCGGTGTTATGCAGTTTATTTGACTAAGCAAGACCGCGATGATTTATTGCGTGTATTAACCGTAAATCAGGGAAAAACGGTTGAGGATTCCATAGCTATAGTCAAAAGAGATTCTGAAATGGCTGCAAATGTTTTGAGGGATTTCAAGGAATATCGAGGTATAAATCAGATGCGCGATGTTCTTTCCATTCTTAAACATCGTCGAAGATAATTTTAAATCTATATCTAATGGTTAAAAGGCTAAAACTAAGGTCAGGTTTAGCCTTTAAGCCCCTTTTTTGTAAGAGTTCCTCTTTTTCCCTGTTTATCTAACTTTCCCGCCCTATAATTTCCATGTTAAGCATGTCTGTCGCTTTTGACAAGTTGGAATAATATATATAGGATAGAAATTGTGTATTTTTTAGCTTTATATTCTATATTTATTTAAAATGGTGGTATATCGTATGGGCATGAAAAGAATTATGGCAAGCATAACTGTTTCTATTCTAGCCATAACAACATGTATTTCGTTGGCAAACCCTGCAGGGGTGCTTCCTATTTCTAGCTATAATGGAAGAGTTGTTGTTTTATTAGGTGAGGACAGTCATCGAAGAGGTTGTTTTACCGATTTTGGAGGTAAAGCAGACCCAGGAGAACAGCCATATCAAACTGCGGCGCGGGAATTTTCTGAGGAGTCACTCAAGGTATTAAATAACAGTATTTCAAGTGTTGCTCAAACCCTGAAAGGTGCCAGCCCTATAATTAACGGGGGGTATTATATCTATCCTTACAAAGTAAGCTTTGTCTCTTCACAAAAATTGCGCGGTGTTATGAATGGGTTAATCAAAAAGATGGGCGGCTTGCGAAATGTTATACGTAAGTATCACGCTGAAAAGATTGATTTTGCATGGGTTTATGCAACCGATCTTTATAATGCCATAAGCAAGGCATATAATAATACGGTTAGAGTTAACTCCATAAGCGGTAGAAGCTTGTTGCTGTACCCGTATTTGACTAAAGGATTGAGGCTGCCTGCAGGCCTTAATTTGCTCGCTTCGTTGGTAAAAAATAACATTGCTTCTACCAAGGCTGCTCTTCAAAAAGCAAAAGCACCAGCAAAACCGGTAGCAAAGTCAGCCCCTAAGAAGGCTCCTGCAAGATTTGTTGCAAAGCCCGTCTCTAAAAAAGCTCCTGCAAAGCCAGTAGCAAAGTCAGCAGCTAAGAAGGCTCCTGCAAAACCTGTTGGAAAGCCAGCACCTAAAAAAGCTCCAGTAAAATCAGTTGCAAAGCCAGTTTTTAAGAAGGCTTCTGCAAAACCTGTAGCAAAACCGGTAGCTCCAAAAGTTTCTGGAATCAAGTTTGCAAAAAGCTTGAAAGTGGGTTCCGCAACCATTCATATTGGGACGGGTGATATTGCAAAAGTTGCTCATGTAGGTGCGATAGTTAATGCAGCTAATGAAAAATTGTTAGGTGGCCATGGAATTAATGGCGCTGTCCAAAAAGCAGCTGGGCCTCAATTGTTGGCATACTGTAAGAAAAATATAAAGGAAGTCAAAAAGGGTGTTCGTTGCCCAACTGGTCAAGTTCGAACTACCCCAGCATTTAATCTTTCAAAGCTTGGTATTAAAAACATTATACATGCTGTAGGTCCTCGTGGAAGCAATAAACAGAGAAAGCAGCTGTTAGAAAGCACGTATAAGCAAATTTTGGCTGAGGCAAGCAAACATAAATTAACTTCTGTTGCTATTCCAGCTATCAGCACAGGAATATTCGGTTTTCCAATCAAAGAAGCAACTGAAGTAGCTTTAAAGGCTACTAAGAACTATCTTCAGACGCACAAAACATCATTACAGAATGTTTATTTTGTGCTCTTTTCACAAGGTGATTTAGCTGTTTATACAAATATGCTGGCAAAGATTTAACTTAGATAACTTAAGATAACAAAGAGGCATGCTTTCAGTTCAGAAAGGTGTCTCTTTTTTAGTTTTATATTTCAGGCCTATTCAGGCTTCGCACGCTGCTGATTGCCTTGCCAGCACTTGCAGTTATGGGATGGTCAGCTTATAAAAAATGGTATCGCCATTAGGATTTGAAAAAGGTTGATATTCGTTCAAGTAGACTTCGTTGTGGATTGAGAATCTTTCGTAATAACGTGCTGTCGGTAAGATCGTAGGCTGTTCTGCCTTCGTAGTCGGTTGCTGTGAGCTTCGCACCGAGTGATAATAGTAATTCGACAGTTGTTTTATGATGATTAACGGTTGCAAACATTAACGCGGTTTTTCCATGAATCTGATCGTGATCATCAATGGGCGCCTTGTGTTGAACGAGTAGACAAACCAGATCGTCCATGCCACGTTCTGCTGCATACATCAATGGCGTTTTTCCTCGTTTAGAATAGGTGTTTGTTTCTGCGCCTAATTCTACAATAAGCTCATGGAGGCATGCTTAGTTATAGCCATTATTCTTTTCAAGCTCTTGAATAAGCAAGAGTGAAGAAAGATTGTCAATTCCATGCACTGACAAGCAGGAATTATAATAGATACAATAAGCATGTCTAGAAAGAATCTTAATGTGTGATTCATAACTGCACCCTATATTGAGGGGTAATGGTTATGTCAGCTCATATTCTACCACAATATACTAACTACAACACAGGTAAGGTTGTGGGTTCCTGAGATATAAATGTTACTGAAAATAATCTTGCATTAAGGATCAAGTTGCCCTAATCTTCAATTTTTCCTATATTCATAAGATACTTTTCTAGATTTTGACCTGATATACATAACGCTAGGAATTTCTATGCATAAAAAATCGATCCTCAGCAAAACAATTCAAGTTGGTTTTTGCACATTGATGAGCCGTTTTTTAGGGATTGTACGTGAATATTTGCAAGTAAGATACATAGGTCCAAGTTTACTTTCAGATGCCTTCATTGTTGCTTATCGATTGCCCAACTCTTTACGTAAGATTTTTGCTGAAGGAGCACTTTCTGTTGCTTTTATTCCAAGCATTGTCAGACTCTTACGGCAAAAAAAACGGGATGAATTATCGAGTTTGATGACATTAGCCTTTTTCTTTTTTGAAGGGATCGTGTTGTTAATTTGTGCAATTATTATGATTTTTGCGCCAACCGTTGTCCGCTTTTTAGGCCCGGGATTTGATGCCGAGCAGATTATGCGCGGGGCAAATATGGTGCGCATTTTAATGCCGTTCATCTTTTTTCTCTCCGCAAGTTCTCTGTTAGCAGGGCCATTGCAAGCCATTAATCATTTTTTTGTACCTGCTTTTTCACCCGTACTTTTAAATATTATTTATATTATAGGTCTTTTGGTCTGTATGGCGTATCAATTGCCGATTGAAGGGCTGTGCTACTTTATTCTTCTTGGCGGGGCTTTGCAGTTCATTGTACATCTCAGCGCATACTTTTATTATCACTTTAGCTTTAGCCGGATAAAAGGTCAATTCAATGAAGCTTGGAGTTATTTGCGGCCGATTGTTATAAAGGTGCTTTTTTGCTTGCCTGCTATGAGTGTCATGGAAATTAATATGATCGTTGACGGTCAATTTGCTTCGTTTTTACCTGCAGGTTCAATAACATTGCTTTACTATGCTAATCGTTTTATGCAAATACCTCTAGGTGTTTTTGCCTTGGCATTTTCCACTATTTTGTTACCCCATTTTTCCCGTATTGGTGAGTATGCTCCTCAGAGATTGCAGTTTTATCTGCTTGAATCTGCAAAATTTATTTTTTGGGTAACGATTCCGATTATGATTATGATGATCTTTTTTGCCGATAAAATTTTTTACACCATTTTTTACTCAAAAAAGTTTACCCTCGCTCATGTTGCTGAATCACGGTATATTTTGATTGCATTTGTGGCGGGTCTTTTTTTCTTGGCATTCAACAGAGTTTTATTAAATTTTTATTATGCACGTCATGTAACGTGGTTACCTGGAATTATTGCCGGTGCAGGTGCGGCTTTAAATATTCTGCTTGATTTTATGTTTATCAAACGATTCCAGGCGATGGGGCTTGCATTAGGAACAACACTGGCAGGAGTGATACAAACCGTTTTGTTTGTACTTTTCTTGCATCTTTATTTTGATCTTACCATCTATTTCAAACGATTTTTGTTATTTGCATTTCGCTATTTGACGCAACTTTTAGTTGTGTTTATTATTTTTTATGTGATATATCTTGCATTAAATTATGGGTTCAGCTTTTTGCCGGCAACATTATCTCGTTTTTTTCTTGAGAAAGTTGGCTTTTGGTTATGGGTTGGGCCGTTAGCGTTAGGTGCTTTCGGACTGCTTTATCTAACGCGACGATTGTTTGGTATTCATCTTTATTTTCTTGATTAATTGTTGACGAGGTTCAATGAAAAGGCAATTTTCAGCGGGTATAATTGTGTATCATAATAATGGTGGAGAAATTCGCTATCTTCTTCTTCATTACCCTGGCGGCCATTGGGATTTTCCTAAAGGCAAAATTGAAGAAGGAGAGCAAAAGGAGCAGACAGCCCGTCGTGAACTAAAAGAAGAGACGGGCCTTGAGACTGTTGAGATTTTGCCCGGCTTTGAAGATCATGTAGAATATTTTTTCCGTGTCAAAGATGATCTTTATTTTAAAGAAGTTACCTTTTTCTTAGGAAAAGTTGATCGTACATCAATTATTATTTCTCACGAACATCGAGCCTATAAATGGTTAGATTTCAAACAGGCCTATGAACGGATAACCTATCAGAATTCAAAGGATGTGCTCAAAAGAGCGGATCAGTTTCTTGCTCACTATCCAAAATCCTTGTGATTGCATATCTCTACAGCGCTAAACCAGAAAAAAGTAATGTATTCAAAGCTTCAAGCCCTGGGGGAGTAAGTAAACTTTCAGTTAAATTTTTATATAAAATGAGCGGGCGGCCATCAATAGAGTTAACCTTTACCCCGATGGATCGTTGCATAGGATTAGGATTTTTTTGAGCAATCATTAAGCTATCAAGTAATTCTTTCACCTCTACCCAAGCATAATTACTTTTTTCAATGCCTTTTTGCCGTAGCCATTGTGCCCCTCTCTGCTTTAACAAGTGATTCCATTCCTTCTCAAAAAAAGATGCGTCAATATATGGTACTTGAATGAAAAAAATATCATATCCAACACGTTCATTTGATATGGTAAAAGGAGCTTTGTTTATAAGGGGAAGAACAGTGGCTTTACTGGCAAATGCCGGATTTTCTTGCTTAAAAACATACATAGTTTCTTCGCAAAACTCACGGGTAGCTGATTGTTGAGAACTTTCACCCTTATTTGCGGTTCCACCAAAGTCAGTCCAGCGTTCAACCATAACTTTGTTTTCAATTTTTGGTTCAAGGCCCAATAAAATTACCGGTTTGCCTTGATACATTGAGAATGGCAGAACTCCCGCATTTCTTGCTAAGGTGCAATTTCCGAATATGGTCAAAACAACGAAGAAAAATAAACCTAATAATCTGCTGTTATTCATAATGCTTTCCCCTTTTTAAAACATAGTTCTTATACCAACTTGCTAAATTAGGCTTCAGTGTCCAATAAAAGTGAAGCCCAATTTAGCAAGTGTCTAATTTTTACCAACCACGTGCAGCAAATATAGCATCTTTTGCGTTTCCAATGGTTTTAAATACTTCAGTCGCTAATTCTGCCTTATCCGGGTTTTTATCAGGGTGCCATTTTAGGCTCATCTTTTTATAAGCGGTGTTTAAATCTGACTGGGATGATACTTCATTGACATTATTGCCTGACAGAGAGAGGATGTCATAAGCACTTATAGCTGTTGATGTTAATCCTAATGCAGTTTGAACTTCAGGTGTCAGAATAATCACCGGTCCAACAGGGGGAGGTGCCCATTGTGGTGGTACTTCATGTTTTGGTGGGGCTTCTGGTTCAGGCTCTTTTTTTGACTTGACACCTTCAAGCATCGGTTTAATTTGATTTAACCATCGATTTTTTAAAAATTCATGGAAGGATTGTATTACCCATGCTATAAAAGTTTTTTGTAAACGAGATGTAATAACTTGCTGTGATGCAGCAATCTTTTCAGGATGTAGCCAAACGGCTGTCATGTTCTTAAATTTATGCACAGGTCGATATTCAACGGGAACAAAGAAATAGAAGTCCCCGGTTCTCGTGCCGACAATAATTTTGGCGTCATCAAGAAGTTGTGAAGAATAGCCTAAAGATTGCATGATTCCTGATGCAATTTGCCTTTCTTCGCCGCTGAAGCGATTTTTAATAAATGGTGCAAATTCCCTTGAGGGATTTTCCATAAGCAGAACAATGGTTCGATTTTGAAAATCCTTAGTATATGGAACAACTCGTACCTGTGATGGGCGTCTTCCCCCTGGAGGAACTAAAGGTTTTGGTGCAGCAGCTTTTGAATTAAAAGTTGAAACAAACAGCATTATGTATGCTGTTTTCAGGACTAAATTGATATACTTCATAGCATACCTCCTTTAATGCAAGATTGCCATTAATTATCATTATTATTATAAAAAACCTGGCTGCAAAAAAGCAAGGATTTTATACCGGGAGTCATTCTTTCCAGGAATAGTTGCTTGAAATTTCTGACCCTGTTTTGTAGTATGCAGATAAATTGTTTAGTAACATAAATGTAGTTCTAAGATGGGAGGCTCCATGGAAGACAAGATAGATCTTTTAATTCAAAAGCTTGAAGAACTTGTAAAAAAGCTTGAAAAACAAGAAAAAGAGTTGCTCAATTTACAAAAAAAACTGGAAGATGTTGAGAAAGAAAAGAAGCTGCCTCATCATCATCAGCATAGTCATAAAAAAGATTCTTAATTAAAGCTCTCTCATAAGCTTTTGCTTAATAACTATCCTTGTTGGGCTCTTTAAAAAAGAGCGACTTTTGCGTTATTTTGGTCTTCTATTGACTACCTGGGTGCTCTTTAAATTATTTGGTATTATCATGGCCATGCCTGGAACATTGCATCGAATTATTGCATTTGTGAGCGTAGGGATTCTGTTTATATTGGTATCATTTGCCTATCAATGGCTGGCTTCAAAAATAGAAGAAACAGGAAAATAAAGGTTAAATGATAAGATTTGGTTGCGGGGGCTGGATTTGAACCAGCGACCTTTGGGTTATGAGCCCAACGAGCTACCAGGCTGCTCTACCCCGCGATAACATTTTTTTTGTCAATCAGTATGAAGTTTTAGTTGAACTTCACTATATAGATTAAGGCTTTTTTGCGGATTGTCAAGGATTCTAACTAGGTTCTTTTTAGTGGGGAGATGGATACCACATATCCATGTTTGCCACTGGTGCTCGGTTCAAGTGAGGTAATGAGCAGTCTTTCTATTCCAGTCTCCTTTTTGAGCCGTTCGATATAGCTTTTTGCACTCGAGATATGAGGGACATAGAGCGTTATTGCTTCAATACTGTTTTTCAACCTGATTGAACTAATTGCCATCGAATTATCACAGGAATCACATATAGCCTTCAGAAATGAATATTTCTGTTTGTTTTGTGCGCTAAGCTGTTTGAGCTGATCTATTTTTTTGGCCGTTTGTATGACCTCCTCTTCTAATTTTTTCTTTCGCTCAAATGCAGGGGTAAACGGTTTTGCCTTCAATTTTAGTGTTTTTACATCTGATCTTAAGCTGTAGAGCCTATAGATTTGCCACCCTGAAACAAGCATGAGGCTTAGGAGCGTAAATAGCAAGGTTCCTCCTGCTATTCGATACCATACTTTCAGGGAATAATGCTGTGCTGGGGAAGAGCTTTTTATAAAGTTTATAGTATTCATGCTCTTGTGTTCCTTGTTAAAAAAAGGCCTAATGATGCCAATAATGCAGGTTTGTGGTTTTCAGTAATAACTTTGCTAGCACCGAAATTTGCTACGTCATGTAAGGTTTTTTCATTGAACATCTTGGTTATGTCATTATTATGTCTGCTGAGTTCTATGCCTAATTGACTATGCCGAAATTGTGCTCCTTTGTGAATTTTATAAAGATTCAATAGACCCATTGTCTCGGGACTAATTGCGGTAAGATTAAGATGGTTTTGCATCGCCAATAGTTGATATTGAAAAAGAAGTTCTCGAGTTATCCCGGCTATATAAAAAACATATTTTCCATCATGTGACGGATAAAGATAAGAATGGTCCCAAATGATTCCTTCCCATTCCGGTAGCTTGAAATCTGTGGTATTTGCCATTTTTTTTGGGCAAAAGGTTGCAGTTTCACACGTTACAACCTGTTCCTTAAGTGAAGGTCCGCTTAAGCAAAATAATGCACATGTGTTTTGCAACCGATGTTCATCTAAAAAGGATTGGATAATGGTACTGATATGAGAAGGATTGAAAATTACAAGCCGTTCCAGTTCTAGATGTTCTAATGGAACTGATTTATATGCTTTTAATGTTGCTTTGTTATTATCTTGCTCAAACCAAGAGCAGGTAATATGATGCGGCGAAAAATGTATTATTATGCACCGTTTGTTGAATGGTGGCATGGGCCACATGACTCTACTCTCCCCAGCGCAACGCGATCTTTTCCCTCAAGATCTTTTTCTATTGTTATCATTGAAAAATCGGCATTTTTCATGAGATTGCTAACATCATTTGCCTGATTATAGCCTATTTCGATAATAACATTTGGGATTTCCTTTTTTATTAATTCATCATTGAGTTTGATAAAACAACAAGCTTGATTGATGATAGTTTCGATGATGGACAGGCCTTTATCTGGAGCTACAAGTGCTGCTTTATCTTCCCACTCAGTAACCGATTTATTAAGTGTGGTCCATTCCTCTTGTGAGATATAAGGAGGATTGGAGACAATAACATCAAATCTTAATACATGTGGAATGCCATTAAAGACATTGGATTTGATAAAATGTGCATTTGTTATGCCATTATGAATCGCATTAATATGGCCGAGCTTTATTGCTTTTTCTGAAATATCAGTGGCATAAACAGTAGCCTGTGGTAGTTCATGAGCAAGTGCCAGCGCGATGCAACCGGTTCCTGTTCCGATATCGAGTATTGATAATTTTTGATCTGCAAGCGACTTTAATTGTTTAATAAGCTTGACTACCCATTCTTCTGTTTCAGGACGTGGTATAAGGATTGGAGGCTCAAGAAGTATTTCAATCCCATTAAATGGGATGGTGCCTATGAGATACTGAATGGGAATATGTTTATCAACGAGTTTATGGAGCCATAGTTTAATGGTTTCCATTTGTGTGTCATTGAGCTGGATAATATGATTAGAAAGCAGTTGTTCTTTGTCATGCCGGGTTATCTCTTCTAAGATCCACCACGCATACTGTCGGCACAATGTTGTGTCTTGATAGACCGTGCGCAGCTTTTGCTCAATGTCGTGAATAAATGTTATAGCTTTGTCTGTTTTTTCCATGTGTTTTTGATGGGTACCTTTTTACCTTTTATATTTTTTACTTTATTTTAAAACAGTTGGCAACTTTAAGCTAGGAAAAACATACGATAATTTTTGAAGATATGGAGTATTTTTATGACGAAACTCAAAAAATATATTCAGATAGCCGGTTGTACCATAGTGCTTATGTTAGGAACGATGTCAAAAAATAGTTTGGAAGCAAAGCAGGATGTTGGTTCACGTCTATGGAATGTGGGTACCTATAAAATTCCCAAAGTGGTAAAACTTAGTGCTGAAGGTGCTATAGCATGTTATGCTGCCTATATTGCATTTGGGTTGGCTGTTGATAGCATGCCTGATGTTCAACGCTTGATTGATTGGAAAAAACCCCTTACCCCGATATTTGAAAGACTGATACACAATGGCTGCATAATTGCTGGTTTAGGAGGTTTGGCCTATTTCAGTGGTAATGCATGCATAAATAATCTTGAAAGTTTATAATTCTGACACTTAATTGATAATAAACATAAAGAATTATCTAATCTAACTAAGCGAAGAATATAGTATGATAAAACGATTGATTTTACTGACATTGATAGCTTTTTCCCCTTTTATACTTAAAGGTAACGACAACATTTGCTGTGTAGTTACCAAAGGTTCGCTTACTGCAGCTACCGCAACAGTAACTGCGCTAGGAACCGCAGGAATGGTCTATTGCTTGTATGACATCGCAGGCCACTCTCAGCCGGATGATATATTGGAGCCTTTACGGGTGGTATGTCTCTCTATAGCAGCTGCTGGCTGTGGTGCTGTAGCAACGATCAGTGGTTGTGGTACATGCATTTCAGGGATCTCCTTGAGATCTGCAATAAAAAAATTGTTGTATCTACCAAAAGAAAAGTGTGACGTCTAAGTCTTTAGTGTAATAAAAGTGTAATAATCATCGTCATTATCGGCAAAAGAGGTAGGTACATACTTTTTTCGATTATCAATTTCCCTATTCTTGCTTTCACACACAATTAATTTGTATTTTAGAAAATGATTGCATATTAAATAAGCAGTATTTCGCTTTTGAATATTATGCAAGAGGGGGGAGTATGTGTGTCAGACGTTGGAATTTAAAAAGTAACGTTGTATTAATTTTTTTATTTTTTATGACTTCTATGAAGGTTGAAAGCCAGCCTGAGGCTCGTGTAGTTGATGATATGCTTTCTCGCTTATCAGTTGAAGAAAAAATAGGTCAGCTCTTTATGGTTGCAACGGTAGCCGATCCTGATTTTATAAACGCCACATCTTTTGGTATTGGTCCGGTAACTTATCAACGGGTCAGCAAAGAATATATAGATAAATTAATTGAAACCTATCATATCGGAGGTATTATTTTTCAACGTTTATCAACCCCGGGCTCACTTGTATCTGCCATTGATCATTATCAGACGGTAAATAAAAGATACAATAAGGTTCCGTTGTTGATTGGCCAGGATCTTGAATGGGGTTTGTCTATGCGTATGGTTGATGTTATACGCTTTCCTCATAACATGACGCTGGGAGCATTGCAGGATAATAAGCTTATCTATGCGATGGGCAGAGAAATTGGGCGCCAGTGTAAGATAGTGGGTGTTCATATTAACTTTTCACCTGTTGTTGATATAAACACCAATCCATCCAATCCTATTATTGGAGATCGATCATTTGGCGAAAATAAAAAGGTAGTTGCCCAAAAAGCGATTGCGATGATGAAAGGATTGCAGGATGTAGGAATTATAGCATGTGCTAAGCACTTTCCTGGACACGGTGATACATCACAAGATTCTCATCTTGTGCTTCCGGTAGTTGAGCACAGTCGTGACCGATTGCATTCCATTGAATTGTATCCTTTCCGCCAATTAATTAAGCATGGCATTCAAGCAATTATGACGGCGCATCTTGATGTGCCGGCTTTAGCTCCGCAACGATCTGCTTCAAGCCTATCCAGAGTAATTGTGACAAATCTTTTGCATGATGAGCTTAAGTTTAATGGATTGACTATAACTGACGGTCTGGATATGAAGGGTGTTTTACAAAATAAAGTGGCAGGTTCAGTAGAATTACAAGCATTATATGCAGGTAATGATATTTTGCTTTGTTCAAAACATATTCCCGAAGCTATGGCACGTATCAAAAGAGCGATTGATGAAGGTGAATTATCAATTGGTGAGTTGGATAATCATGTAAGAAGAATCTTGCAGGCTAAACTACATGCTATGGATGATTTTAAGGTGAAGCCTCATGGTTTTTCTTCCGATTCTCTGTTATCCAAACTTAATACAAAAGAAGCATCCGCATTAAAAAAATCACTCTATTATAAAGCTCTTACGTTAGTAAAAAATGACAACGCTTTATTGCCCTTGAAAAGAGGAGCTTCAGTTGCTTGTGTACAGCTTTCAAGTAATCAAGAACAACGATTTTTCAAAAAATTGGCATCATATTTCTGTACCTCATGTTATCAACTATCAGAAAATGCAAATACTCAAGAACTTAATGAACTTATAAAAAAGATTGATGCCCATGTTCCAGTTGTTATCAGCTTTATGGGGCTTAATCGCTATAGAGACAAAGATTATGGCGTTTCTCCCACAATGCGCAACCTTGTAGAAATGTTGTGTAGGCAGAATAAAAACATAATCCTTACATGTTTTGGAATACCCTATGCATGCAAAGGCTTTGAAACTGTCTCATCGATTCTTATGGCGTATGAAGATGATATGGATGCACAAGACGGTGCAGCAGATGTTATTGCTGGCGTGCACAAGCCAACAGGAATGCTGCCAGTGACTGTTTCTAGTGAGCTGAAGGTTGGCCTTGGCCTTTAATTACGTTAACTCATAAATACTGGCTGTGGTATAGGGTCATACATCAGTAATGGTTTAACTTTTGTAAGGAACGCCTTTAAGTTTGTGTTGATTTTATGGGTTAATATTTTACGATTCATGGTTCCTTGTAGATAAAGACGGACTGCTTTGGTTCCTGTTAATTTGTCAAAAATAGGTGCAAAGCTACATTGTAACTGAGCTTTTTTGAAAAAGTCCATAATATCTAGTGACAGCATAAATGAATGGACGTTGTTAATATTGCTTATTTTTAGTTTTAAACCGGTATAGGTCTCTTTATTTTTGCTGTGATATCTTTTGTATGGGGCACTTTGTATATCATATTTTTTTAATATACGCCGCAATTCTTTCCACTGTGCTTTTGAGAGCGAAATTCTTTCAGGAAGCAAGATGATCTGAAATGCTTGATCAGTAGTTAATCCCACATCTACTGGATTCATTGCACTCAATAACCCGAGAAAACTATATCCATGGCAAGATTTAAGACTTGCAATATTTGGAGAAAGCATGGTGAATGGCGTATCTTTTAATCCATATGTTCTGTTATATCCATTCATTTTAATTACATGCAGCTTAGCTTGCTTTTCTATGAGATGCTTATTGAAGAACCATCCTAGCTCTCCAATAGTCATTGCATGTCGTAGAGGGATTGGGGCAATCGATACGAATGAATGTAGCGTAGCATCAACCAAAGGTCCTTCCATGAGATGTCCGAGAGGGTTTGGCCTGTCGAGGATAATATAACTTATTCCAAATTTTCCCGCTGCCTTGAGTGTATCAAACATGGTTGAAACATAGGTATAATGTCTGGTGCCTGAATCTTGTATATCAAATATAAGAACATCGAGATCTTTTAAGATATCTTTTGTTATATCTTTTCCCCTGGTTTCTTCTTTATAGAGGCTGACTATAGGTATTCCTGTTTTTTTATCAACGGTATTAAGCACCTCCTGTCCAGCTGGAATTGTGCCATCAAGGCCATGTTCTGGAACTAAAATTGCTGTTAAATTCAGGTGCTTTGCACGTAGTATATCTATATTGCGATTACCGGATTGGTCTTTCCCCGTTTGGTTGGTAATAAGTCCAATGCGGGCATGTTTGATTTTTTCAATGAATTCATCGGGGATATTTTCCAGCCCGAGAGAGAATTCTGTTTTTGCTGAATTTAATGTGCTCAATGAAATGATGAATAAAGAGGTGATCTTCAGATAAAAAGATGCTTTTGTCTGTTTCATTAGTCTCTCCGTATAAAAATTTTGTTGCATATCAGTTCAAATTAAACATAGAGAGCTGATGATGCTTTTAATATTTATCTTTGAAGTGAACAACTTCGGTTTCTATTGGTCCTTTAGGCAATCCACGAATAAATTGATAGACGTAAGGATTATCAGAATCCCAAATAGTTTTTGCATCACCGTAATAGCGAATCTTTCCCCCACTCAGAAGAGCAACGTTATCTGCATAATCAAATATTTTTAGATCATGAGTAACAACAACTGAAGTTATTGAAAGCTTTTTTTGCATGTCATACATGAGTTCATGAATAATATGTGATGTTATTGGGTCAAGACCCGTTGTTGGTTCGTCATATAAAATTATTTTTGGATTTGTGACGAGCGTACGTGCAAGGCCAACTCGTTTCCTCATACCACCTGATAATTCTGACGGGTATTTATAGAGCGTATCCTCTTCTAGGTTGACCATACGCAGCTTTTCTTTAACGATTGGAAGTACCTTTTTTTTGGGTATTCCTTTTTCTATAAATGTTATGCCTATATTTTCATAAACATTGAGAGAGTCCAAAAGCGCTGCAAATTGAAATACGTACCCAACTTGTTTGTAGTACTTAGCTTGTTCCCGTTCTGACAATTGTGGTACATCAACGCCATCTACAAAAATGTGCCCGGAAGTTGGTTTGATGAGTCCGATGATTTGTTTTAATAGAACAGATTTACCTTCACCTGATTGCCCGATGATGCAGGTCATTTTGCCATCAGGAATATCGAGCGTAACTCCCTTAGTTACCCATTTGTCATCAAAACGTTTTTTTAAATCTTCAATTTTAATCACGGTCGCCTATCTACTTAGAGCTTTTCCAAGAGTTTGGTAAGGAAATAGTTAGCCATTAAAATCATTATCGAGCTATTAACTACACTTTGAGTAGTTGCTATACCGACCCCGCGAGCGCCACCTCGTGTGTAAAATCCTTTGTACGTACTGACCCAGGTGAGAATAAAGCCAAAGACTGCAGACTTAATTAAACCGTTTTGGATGTCTGACCATTCGATGTATGTTTTTATACTATTGATATAATCATCCGGGCTCAGTTCAAGTACGTAGGTGCAAACTACATAGCCACCGATAATGCCGCAGATCATAGCAAATGAGGTCAAAAATGGTAAAATAATGGTACCTGCAATAATACGAGGGACGACCAGATACTGGTAGATATTAATACGCAAGGTCGTAAGGGCATCTATCTGTTCCGTGATACGCATGGTACCAATTTCTGCAGTTATTGCAGATCCTGCACGGGCTGTCACCATAAGCGCCGTTAAAACCGGGCCAAGTTCACGAACCATAGCTTGAGCTACAACAGCTCCAATAAACTGAACGCCTCCAACGCGTTGAAACCCGATGTATGACTGTAATGCAAAAACCATTCCTGCAAATGATCCTGTCAAAACCGCAATCGTAAACGATTCTACCCCTATACTATTTGCTTGGACAAATGTTTTATGTAATTTGAGAGGGGTAGTAAAAAGGACGCGGCCTGCTTTGCCCAAAAAGATAGCAAAACGACCAAGTTTATTAGTAATACTGATAGTGTAGTTGCCAATGGCATTAAAAATATTAACAACTACCATGGCCTACTCTTTCGATCCTTTCTTTCCTTTCCATACTAACCCAACCAACTTGTTTATGAAGCAGGTGTTTCTGGCACAGCTGGCGCTGATTGCTGTGGCGCCGGTGCAGATGGCTGTTGGGCTGGTATTGATCTTGTTGGAAGTGGTTGTGATACGCTAATAGATTTTCCTGCCGATCTGCTCCACATGATTGATAATGTTAAGGAGCCGGCCATAAAAATAGTACCCAAAATCCAGGTTATTTTTTGAAAAAGGTCCTGTCCACCAGATCCACCAAACAGCATTTGTGTGCCGCCGCCAAGGGCTCCGAGCCCCATGCTTCCTTTTCCTTTTTGGATCAGAATGATAAATATTAACAGTAATGCATCAATTGCAAGTAAGGCAATTAAAAGTCCTACTAACATGTTTTTCTCCGTGTTTATGTTTTTTCTATTGAGTCCTTATAATAAGTTTACTATATTATTAAATTTTTGGAAATCTAGACTTGCTCCTCCCACCAAAAAACCGGAAATAGTAGGGATTGCTTTGACCTCTGTTACATTCTGGTCGGATATACTCCCACCGTATAAGAGGCCAAAAATGTGCTCTTTCCCTAGTATATGCTTTGTGTGGTTATAAAGCCAGTCAAATGTTTTATTAAGTTCATCAATGGAGGGTAATACCCCTGTGCCAATAGCCCAAACAGGTTCATATGCAATATAAAAGGGCAACTTCCAGGTTTGATTGTCGATGATGCTTGTCAGGATGGGGCTTAATTGCTGTTCTAAGGTGACGAGGGTCTTTTTTTCATCATACTCTTTTTTGGTTTCACCAACACAGATAATTGGCTGAATCCCCCGTTCATGTAGTCTCGCAGCTTTATCTGCTATTTCTGAATTGGTTTCTTGGTTATACTTGCGGCGTTCACTGTGGCCAATAATGCAGTACGTACATCCTATTTGAGAAAGTGATTCTGCACAAACCTGACCGGTATATGCACCAGATTTAAACGGTGAGCAATCCTGTGCGCCTAGGTATATTTCTGAATCATGTAAAATTGTTTTTAATGGATAAAGAGCAGGAAATGACGGGCAAAGCACAATCCTTGTATTGGCTTGTTTGCCCAGATCAATGAACTGTTTATGATGATCCTTGACGTATGTTAATGCTTCATCGAAGGGAAGTTGCGTTTTCCAGTTTGCGACTATAAGGTAGTGATTCGGTTTCATCTAAAATCCTTTTTAATAATTTTTATAGTTATAGCATGAAAGGCCAAAGAAGAAAATTATTATCGAATTTTTAGCGTAATGAGCGCAAGCAGGCATAAAACAAGCGATATTATAAAAAATCGAACCGTGATTTTGGATTCTTGCCAGCCTAAAAGCTCAAAATGGTGATGAAGGGGAGCCATCTTAAATATTCGTCTGCCCCATAATTTAAGTGATAAGATTTGAATAATTACTGAAAGTGTTTCGATAACAAAGAGTCCGCCCGCAATGGGCAAAAGGAGTTCCTGTTTTGACATCAGTGCCATCAATGCGAGGCATGCTCCTAGAGAAAGAGATCCAACATCACCCATAAAAATTTGTGCTGGATAGGTGTTATACCAGAGAAAACCGAGTGAGGCTCCTACTAAGGTTGTTCCTAAAATGGTAATTTCAGCACTCCCGGCAAATGGAATCTGCAGATAATGGGCAATTTTTGCGTGGCCTGCAAGATAACAGATAAGAGAAAATGTGGCAAAATTCGGTATGAGTGAACCAATTGCAAGGCCATCAAGCCCGTCAGTTAAATTAACTGCATTGCTCGATGCGACGATGATAAACATTGCCCATGGAATAAAAAGAAGGTAGAGGTTTGGGTTGAAGTTTTTAAAGAACGGAAACGAAATGGTAGTCTGGCCTGCTGCTGCATAGATCCACAATACTACAATAATAAACGCAGCTAGCCATTGTAGTGCGAATTTGTGAGAAGCTTTTATTCCTCTTTGATAACGAATTTTATTCCAATCATCCCACAACCCAATAGCTCCAAAGCTTACGAGTGCTAACAGAAATATCCAGACAAGTGAATTAGATAAATCCGACCAGAGTAGACTGGTGATAATAACAATGGTGATAATAAAAATACCACCCATTGTGGGAAGATTATCTTTGATTTTATGTGATGCTGGTACCCAAGGGCGTGCTTTTGATGCAAATAAAATGCGAACTTTTTCGATAAACCAATTTCCGCACATTAAAGAAAGTCCAAGAGCTGTTAATAATGCAGCCAGTGCACGAAAACTAATATAATGAATAACATTCAGACCAGACAAATATGGTTTTAAAATATTGGCAAGGTGGTATAACATATCCTAAATGTAATTTATGATTGAGGGCGCATTGAAACTGTTTATTTTTTTAGTATACTACCAATTAACAATAGCATTGCCAATACTTTCTTCAAGCATATTTAACAATTAACTTGTCTTCCATTTGACGTTTTTAGTGTTCAGATTAAACTATGTGATCCTTGTCATAACTATAGGGGTGTTTTAGGCAAGAGGGGATACTTTTCTTTTACTGCATATCACATATCTCGTCACGGTTGACTATGCAGTTCGCATTAAGGAGGGGTAATGATGCGATATTGCAATGGAACTAACAGTAATCAAAGATTGTCAATGAAAGGGTATATGATGTTATCAAATCTGTTATTATTTTTATTGACCTGTTCATGTGGAAATGTATCGGTCGTTGGTGCGGATAATGCGTTGGTGCTCAAACTTAAAAAGAGTTTACTTAATGTACAAAAAGATGAGGACATAAAAAAAGAAGCTCTGCGTATTTTTCAAGAGGCTGATAAGCTATTTCAACTATCAAATGATCGCTTAGATAAATTTCTTAATGGCTCATATGAACGAGATGGGCTAACTCTTAAGGATTTTATTTGGTCATTTAAGTCGATGGCAGATGGTATGAATTGTAACATAATTCGTCCTCTTGCTAAATTACGCGCAACTGTTGCCGATGATGCTGCACTGGATAAAGCTTTAGCTATTACACAAAGTGTTGCAACAGAGCTTTATACAAGTGTTTCTTACCTGTGCAAGGCACTGCATCCCTATGAGCGAACAAAAAAACGTGCAGATGCTTATAAAGTAGCCAAGGTTCTTAAAACAACTATTGAAAAATTTTTAACTCAAGATCGTTTTGATAAGTACAAAAAAAATCTTGAAGAGGTCATTGAGCTGCTGCGTACTAAGTCCGTATTGAATTACTTGGTTGAGAATCTTTGCAATTTAAATGACGCTCTTGTGGCGGTTGGTAATACCACAACTAAGATTGATGAGCTTAAGGTATTAAATCGAATTATGAATCGAATTAGTCATAATTAATTATTTTCTTTTCTCAAACCTGGCAGCATTCTGTTTCCAGGGAATTTTCCCAACATGGCAGGGGAAATGGAGGTCCTTTGACAGCATAGCTTTAATAATTGACATATTGATAATTCTTTAAGATCGGGTTAAACTCATATATAGATGAGTATTGTTAAAGCTATGTCTATTCGACATCATTAGTAATACAGATCAGGATCGCCGTTATCGGCGGTCCTGGTATTTGTTTTTCAACTTATTATCCCTGTATACAGATAGTTAAAAAAATGAACATGAATGGTGAATTTGATGTTATCGTGATTGGCGGGGGGCATGCCGGCATAGAGGCGGCACATGCTGCTGCTAAGATGGGCTCAAAAACCCTTATGGTTACGCTTGATTTGGATGCAATTGGAAGGATGTCCTGTAACCCTTCAATTGGCGGCGTTGGTAAAGGGCATATCGTCTATGAAATAAGTGCCCTTGGTGGCCTTATGCCCCGTTTATGTACACAAACGTATCTTCAGGCGCGCATGCTCAATACGCGCAAAGGGCCTGCCGTACAAGGCTTGCGTCTTCAGATTGACAAACATGCCTATAGTGCCTTGAGCAAGCAGATGCTCGAGCAGATGGAAAATATTACCTTGCGCATGGGCATGGTTGATGAAATTCTGCTTGATGAACATAATCATGTTCGTGGCATAAAGCTGAGAGATGGTGCCGAATACAAAACACCAACGGTAGTAGTTACAACCGGAACGTTCTTGAGGGGGCAGATCCATATTGGTAAAGCCAGTCATCATGCTGGACGTCAAGGAGAAGAGGCTTCTGTTGGGTTATCGTTATCCCTTGAAAAGGCTGGTGTCAAGATGGGACGTCTCAAAACAGGAACACCTCCACGTCTTTTGCGTTCAAGTATCGATTTTTCTAAGTTGGAGTATCAAGAGCCGTTTGAGCTTACCTATCTTTTTGAATTTTACTCTCATAAAGTAACCAATACCCATCCGTGTTATATTGCATATACGAATGCACGTACGCATGAAATTATCAAAAATAATCAACATCGATCTGCGATATTTAATGGTTCAATTTCCGGAGTTGGCCCCCGTTATTGTCCATCTATCGAAGATAAAATAAATCGCTTTGCAAATAAAGAGCAACATCATGTTTTTGTAGAGCCAGAAGGGGCTAACACTCAAGAGCTCTATCCGAATGGACTTTCGACCTCACTTCCTTATGATGTGCAGCTTGCTTATATTCGATCTATGAAAGGTTTTGAGGATGCTATTATAACTCGCCCAGGCTATGCAGTTGAATATGATTTTGTTTTTCCTCAGCAGCTGAAAACGAGTTTGGAGCTTAAAGCAGTTGAAGGGCTTTTTTTGGCTGGCCAAATTAATGGCACGACAGGTTATGAAGAGGCAGCAGGACAAGGCCTTATAGCAGGAATCAATGCGAATTTAAAATGTGTGGGCAAAGAACCATTTGTGCTTGATAGAACTGAAAGTTATATCGGGATTATGATTGATGATCTGATTTCACTTGGCGTGGATGAACCATATCGAATGTTTACCTCACGATCGGAGCATCGGTTGAGTATTAGGCAGGATAATGCATTTTCTCGTCTAATGCCAAAAGGGTTTGAGCTTGGGCTGATCGATCAAAAGCTTTATGAAGATTTTTCTGAAGAACAGCATGATATTAATCAGGCGGTAGCTACCTTGCGCGAATTATATTCCAATGCTGAGTTGTTTGAGCTGTTTGCTCTTGAAAAATATGAGAAAGAAAAGATATTTCAGCAAGTTGGCAAAGAGTTTTCTGATCGCGCCCTCAATACATTAAGAGCTGAGATCATGTACGAGCCATATCTCAAAAGAGATGCACGAGAAATCGATCGCATAAAATATTATAAATCGCTTTCATTGCCTTCGACATTTATCTATACAGGAATGCCTGGCCTTTCTCGTGAATTACAAGAAAAGCTTACTCGCTACAAACCAACAAATATTGCTCAAGCAACAATTATTCCAGGTATGACTCCTGCAGCTATTTCCCTGTTGATTCTTAAAGTCAACGAATATAATCGCAATAATTTGTCAGATTGAACTTTAAATCGACGCCGTTGTGGCTAGCGGTTGACGTAATTTTTCAATTTTATATTCTTATATGGCATATCTTTTGTATTTAAAATGAAATTTAAAAAAATAGTGGTTAAGGGGAAGGGAAATGATTAAAAATTATTTGATTGGACTGACGCTATTATGTGCATCTAGTTTATATAGAATTCATGCTGAAGAAGAGAACATGAAGGGCTCATCCCTCATGGAATTGGCATCCGATAATAAAGAAAATGTGCGCGTGATTGAGTTTGTCAATGATATTCCTGATTTAATTAAAGGCTTGCCAGAAGATACTGAAGAGTTTCAGGAGTCAGTATATTATACAATCGAGTTAAATGGAGTTATGATTAAGCCTGGCCAGGTGACGATGGTTCCTGTTTATGATGATCACGTTGTTATCACTATTCAGAGTAAAAAGCCTTTAATTGATCATCTTGATTCTGTGTCTGAAAAAGTCAAAAAATTTGCAAAAAAGCCTTCCTCTTTTATCACAACCTATTATTGCTTTGTCTGCCATCTGCATTCAGATGTGGATGTGATTCACTTGGCTATACCTGTTTTGTATGGCTGCGATGCGCTTAAAAAGAATGCGCCCTACAAACTTTCATATAAATGGCCTCGTGGGGTCAAAATTTGTCTTAAAGAGGTCATTAAATTGCCCCTTGGCCTCTGCTAACATCCTCCAATTCTTACCCCCAAACTCTTGAAAAAAGTGCCTTATTTTAGGTAAACTTATTAAAAAAGGGAAGGTTGTTTAAGGATGTAAAAAAAGGAGATTATCATGCCTATTGCACGATGGAGACCATTTGAAGAGTTGGAAGAAATGATTGAACACATGCCTCATGCTAAAGGATTAGATTTGGCAGTTGATGTTTCAGAAGATTCTTCTGCCGTTATTATAGAAATGACAGTTCCTGGTGTTACCCCTGATAATATTGATGTTGAAGTAGCAGATAATTACGTGGTTATTAGCGGGTCTCGTGAAGAAGAAAAAGAGGTGGAGGATAAGCATTATCATCATAAAGAAATTGTGCGGGGTTCATTTGAAAGAACAGTGCCGCTTCCAGCCAAAGTCATAGCAGATGAGACGCTTGCGGAATTTAAAAATGGGGTGCTTAAAATTATTTTGCCTAAAGAAAAGTCAAAAAAACCTCATAAGGTTTCCGTGAAAGGTCACTAAATTTTTCAGTAAAGATGAATAAAAAAGGCCTCAAATTTGAGGCCTTTTTTTGATCTTTTGTTATGATGAGGTAAAATAGGTAGCCAATTTCTCTTTTATCTCTTGTTTATTATGAAATCCAGTAGTTCTGCCCTTAACTTGATTGTTGGTAATAAAGAGTAGTGTTGGCAGGCTTGTTACCTTGTATTGGTTACCCAGCATGAACTCCTTATCAATATTAAGTTTGGCAAATTTGAAGGTGCCGCTGTATTCGCCTGAAAGTTCTTCTATTACGGGAGCAAGCTTTTTGCATGGTGGACATGCGGTTGAGTAAACATCAAGGACTACGGGAAGATCAGACTTATAGACTTCTTTTTCAATGTTTTGCTTCGTGATCTCTATAACTGCCTTTGCTTTTTTTGCAGGCTTAGAAGCTTTTTCTTTTTCAGCGGAACTTATAACGTCTTCTGAAACTTCCGTAACTTTGTTTTCTTTGACGTGTTGAACTTCTGAAGGTTGCTCTGCAATCTGCGGACTAGTTGTTTGATCTATTTGGGGAGTTTCAGCTATCTGAACATTGGAAGTAGTACATGATGATTGAACGGCTGTTGTAGAAACTCCAGTGAATTTTATGATGTAAATTGCGATGCATCCGAGGACTATAGCTAATGTTGGGATAAGAATCTTTTTCATAGATTAATCTCCAGGTAATATTATTTTAATACTATGTTAATATTTTCTATTATATAATAAAATCAAAAAAAGTCCAGTCCTGGGGCTTGTTTTGATTGAGTTGATCTTTTTTTATTGTTTTTTCCCTGGTTTGTGTTAAGATTATTCTCTTATTTTAAGGTATATTTTTTGTTAACCATTCTATAGGGGATTTCAACATGGTTTTTCCTTGGCGCAAGGTTGGGACAAGCACTATTTCACGGATGTTTCTCATAACGATATTAATGTTTGGAGGTACCGTTTGTAACGCAGGCACGCTTGGAAAAAAATGTTCCTATCGCGAAGTAGGCGATATGTATATGCGTTCATTTGGTCTTGATAGTGAGACAGAATCTCCAACCAAGCAAGATGAAGATGATAGTAAATTTCAACCGTTACAGTTAACTACCAATGAAAAGAGATCCCTAACCTTCAATTTGTTAGCGCGCCATGAAGAAAAACAGGCACAGCAAAGTGATAAATTGTTAAAAACTGCTCTTGCAGATTTAGAGTTTTTTTATGCTCCCGGCAGAAATTATGATAGCACATTGTTTGCTCATCTTAATCACACAAGAACTGTGTTTGGTGAAGCTGTTTTGGGAAAAATTCTTGCAAACCCTACAGTTGATCAAGAGCTTTTGAGCATGCGGCAAGAGTTTATTAAAGAGTTGATAGATAATGAATCTTTGTTTAATGAGCTTGATGCTATCATTTCTCAAGTTCATGATGCAGAGGAAAATATTCTGAGCTTTTGGAAAGAAGAAACTGATGTTACCAAAAAAGCTATCAAAAGCCTCTATTTCGGTAAAAAATTATTAAAAAATTTAAATTCAAACTCAATTGCCTTAGAAGCAAAAGTGCGCATGCGCAACATGTTAACTGCATTACAAGTAAGTGCGGAGTTTTTTAGCTTTGTTGGGATGAATTATTTGCCTCCCAAGGTTACAATAATGACATTAAACTATTTAAATAGTGACCTGGTCAATCAAATGCCACCGGCACCTACATTGTGGGAATCAACAAAGGGGGCATGTTCAATGATTTGGAATTTTTACAATCCTAAAAAGTGGTTTTATCGATTTACCCATCCATACCGAGAATTGGTTGGGAATGAAATTGCAGCCCAAGAGGAAATGCATTCATATAATGAATTGGATCCTGAATATTTAGAATCTATTCGTGAAGGCACTGCTACGCAAAATAAATGGTCATCTCTTTTTTGGATTGCAGGATTTACCGCTGTTGGTGCTTATTCGGCTTTTCAGTTCTATAACAAAAAAAGAATTATTTCATCAGAAGTACAAGCAAATAATTTGCAGATGTACCTTCAGAGCCGTTTAATTGATATGGCCTGTCTTGTAGGATCGGTTAAACAATTGCAGTCTATTTCATCAAACCATGTGGTAATGGATAAGGTTCTAAGCTCATTAGAAGAAAATACTGTATTGTTTAGTGACAATAAGATATGTGGATCCGCTGCAGCAAAAAAACTTGTTAAGTTGCTTTTAAGCAGCACATTTAAAGGGAATGCATCGGTATTTTCATTGACCGGTCGTGTTTTATCAGCATATCAGCTTATGGCTTCCGCTAAGGATGAGCTTATTGGCCTGATGGAAACGATTGGTGAGCTTGATGCTTATCTTTCGATTGCTAAGTTGTACAAAAAACATGCATCATTGCCTGCTCGCTATTGTTTTGCTCATTATGTTTTGTCTGATAAACCTTATATGAATGCACAAGGATTTTGGAATCCGGTACTTGATCCTCGCAAAGCCGTACGTAATGATCTTGTTTTGGGAGGAGATTGCCCAGAACGCAATGGAATCGTGACCGGTTCAAATACGGGTGGAAAATCAACCAGTTTGAAAGCATTAGGAATTAATACATGGCTTGCTCAAACGATTGGTTTAGTCCCTGCAGAATCGTATACTGTTGCTCCATTTGAAGTTATTAGCACGAGCTTGAATATTAAAGATGATACTGAGGGTGGTCAATCATTATTCAAGGCTGAAGTGCTTCGTGCACAAAAGCTTATTGATGCAGCCAAAAAGTTGTCTCAAGGATCATTTGCATTTTATGTGATAGATGAACTCTTTACTGGCACAGCGCCGGAAAAAGGCCAGGAGGCCGCATATCAGGTGGCAACTACGCTTTGCAATACAGGGAAAGTGATCTTTTTATGGGCGACACATTATCCTCGTTTGACCCAATTGGAAGAGGATACTAAGGGCGCTTGTAAGAACTACAAAATGGAAGCGTATGTAGATGTCCAGACCGGTGCACTCATTCGTCCGTTCAAATTGGAAGAGGGCATTAGTACATCTAATATTGCGCTTGAGATTTTGGAATCAGAGTTGCAAGAGGGAGCTGCTTTCTTGGCATAAAGAATAAAGAACTTTATACTATGCTATAGAACAAGCATGAACACTTCTCGCAGTGAACTGACGGGTATCAGATTTCAGAGATGTCCGTTCGTGGTGAGCCTGTCGAACCATACGAACTCAATTTTACGTTCGCACCCCCCTCGAGAATACTCGGGACAGGCTTCGACAACGCTCAGGGCGAACGGATTATGAGGCAAACCTCGGGGACTAAATCTTCTTAGCTTAAAAAAGGAGAGCTATGAACAAAGCAAAAATAGTCAGAGGTGAGATAGAAGTAGGAATCTCACCTCTGACATTTCAAGAAGATCAAAAAACTATTCCATTTTCATTGCCAATCAAACGTGTGCCTGAAATCCCCACAGATGAGTGTTTAGATCTTGCAGATAAAATTGTCCTGATCACGGGAGGTTCACGTGGTATTGGTGCATCCGCCTGTGAACGCTTTGTCAAAGCGGGATGCAGAGTAATTGGAACATCGCGCTATCCTACAAGATATCAAAAGCCTAAAAATTATGAAATGAAAGAGATGGATGTGCGCTCGGATGAATCAGTCAAAGCTTGCATTGATGCCATTGTTGCTGACTATGGCCACATTGATATTTTGGTCAATAATGCAGGAATTGGACAATTCGGTAGATTGATCAAAGCGCGAACTGAGCATTGGATAGACCTTTTTCAAACCAATTTATTTGGGCAGCATAGAGTAACTGTCGCTGCTTATGATCACATGCTCAGAGCAGATACGCGTGTTATTACGATAGGGTCTCTTGAAGGCTCATTGCCAGTTCCTTATATGTCAATTTACGGTATAAGCAAAAGGGCACTTGCATGGTGGTCCATGCTCTTTGCACTTGAACAGCGTCACGTAAAACCAGGGCCGACCTTTTCGGTACTGGAGCCTTCTTATGTAGCATCAACATTTGCTGATAAAGAGCAGGTTGCCAATTATGTTCATACTGAACCAGATTCAGTTGACAAGTACGTTAAACTCAATGCAATATTTTTTCCTATGGCTATCAAGCGAGGAATGTCTCCGGAATCAGTGGCAGATGCAATCTATCGTATAGCCTGTTCTAAAGAACCTCGGCAACAATATTTTATTGATAAGGAGCATGAACGCATAATTGGTATCGGTAAATCGATCGACGAGTTGCTAACCCTGATTTACACACAGCCAATTGAAAAGACTATGAAATTAGTAAGCGAAGCGGTTGAATATGCTGTTAATAAATATGGAACACTTGGAAGCTTGTTGTCATTGTTTCGATAATTTATTCAATTCGCGGTGATGTATAAACATCTCTACCTTTATGCGGAACATGTGACTGTGTTTGAATAAGGAATTCTTCAAGCATATTGCATTGTTGTTCAAATTTATCACGGTTATGTTCAAAATCAGCGTTGCAATCAAGAATCAGTGTAGGAACTGTCAGGATATCAGGTAGTACACCTTCTTTTTCGATGAGAAACTGATCGTGATGATCATGAATTTGATTGAGATATTCTAACGACATGCTTTTTTCGGCGGATCTATTTCTCAATTTTGTGCGTTCATAAGCAACTTCAGGATCAACACGTAGATAAATAAAACCTTGAGGTGGTTTGCAATCATTTTTTGTTAAAAATGAAAACCATTGTTGATAAATACTCCATTCCAGTTCAGTCAAAAATCCATTTTCAAAACCATTTTTTGCAAAGCAATAGTACCCTGAGTATATTGAGCGTTCTACAATATGAAAGGGATGCGACCGTTCCTGTTCTTCTTGATGTTCCTTTACCCTACAAATCATAGAAAATGTTTCAATTGTGTAAGCCCAACGATCTGGTTTTTGATAGAAGTTCTCCAAAAGGGATTGTCCGTCAACTTGCTTAAGCCAGTTGTTTTTCGGTTCCAAACCAATAGAAACGTAAGGCAATTCTTGTGCCAACATTTTCAAAAAGGTAGATTTTCCTGCGCCAATATTCCCCTCAAGAATATACATATCTTTTCCTGGTTTTTAGATTCTATGGATCAATGTAAGATGTTATAACATAGAATATGTTTTTTAGTGACTTTTTCAAGAAACAATTATTCTAGGAATATTCGGCGTAATTTTGGAAGTTACCTGACGCGGATTTTCAGTTTCAATCAATTTATCAATTGTTTGAGCACAAATTTCTTTTTGCGTTCCTATGAGCTTAACTTCGTCTGCTATATTTACATCATGTACATCGGTCAGATCAATGATCGTCATGTTCATACAGATCAAGCCAATTATAGGAGCAAACGTTTTTTGTTTGGAAAGATATACAACTCCCTTATTGCTCAATTTTTTGTCAAATCCATCTGCATAGCCGATTGGAAGAAATCCAAGCACTGTTTCGCGATCGGTTGTGTATGTTCTGCCATAGCCAACAAATCGATTGGCAGGGATTTTTTTTATCTCCATGATGCGCGTTTTCCACGAAAGAATTGGCGTGAGGTTAAACTTATTGTCAATATTTTTCAAAAGTGCCACATTAGCTTCAGATGGATAAAAACCGAAGGCTCCGGCACCCATTCGTATCATGTTTACTTCTTTCATTGAGGTTGTCTGTGGAATGCCTGCAGTGTTTGAAATATGGCGGAATGGAATTGTTGTTCCTTTTTGTTCAAGCGTATGAATAATTGTTTTGAAGTTATTGCTTTGAAAGTTTGTAAACTCGGTATTTTCTTTTGATGATTCTGCAAAGTGAGTAAATACTCCTTCTATCTGAATGAATGGCATAGCTCTTATCTGATCAATTACTCTATATAATTCTTCCGGTAAAAATCCTAGCCGTGACATCCCGGTATCTACTTTCACATGAATCTTTGCAGGTTTTTGTATGCGTGCTCCGATTTCATTGAGCTGTTTAATTTGATTGAAGCTGTGACCAATGAGATTGATATTATTAGTTATGGCAAGCTCAGGATGTTCATCAATTAAGCTGATTACGAGCATCTTTTTAGTAACACCATTGCTGCGAGCCAACAGAGCTTCTGATAGGCTATTAGTGCATATATAATCTATATGGGGGTTGTGCTGACACAGATTAAACATTGTCGCTGTATCATGACCATAGGCATTCGATTTAATGACGATACCTATTTTTGTTTTTGGATCAATAATGGATTTGTAAGAAGCGATATTACGATCGAAAGCGCTTTTGCTTATTTCTACCCAGCTTGATGGTTTGATATACATAACTGCCATTTCGACTAGTATGAGGGTTGCTTAAGATAGATAGTATAGCGCTTTCTTTTAAATATATAAATAATATAAGCGAAGTATTTGTAACAATTTCTATGTGCCAAATACTTCGCTTAGTTATAAATTTACAGATTTCTGAGGTATATTATTATTCAAAAAATGTTTGTATCATTATGTTTGTTATTTCAGAATCATCAGCTGCTAGGCCAGCTGGTGTTTATCCTGAATGATTTGATTGAACAAAAACGGCTCCTTTATGTGTGAGCATCTGAACCATATCACATATTGTTTTATAGATTAAAATCGAGCGAGATTTTCCC
>Ga0180438_10002628_pt1 | contig 28758 bp, 13 predicted proteins | sample SS_ome_12_FD_132455 | JGI IMG/M metagenome (GOLD analysis project Ga0180438, IMG submission 132455) | Hypersaline lake sediment archaeal communities from the Salton Sea, California, USA - SS_3_D_2 metaG | ecosystem: Environmental > Aquatic > Non-marine Saline and Alkaline > Hypersaline >...
CTTTGACGGCCTGCAAATCTCTGCCTCTAAGGTGGACGGTCCCTACGTCTTGAAATACCTGGCCATCACCGATGTGGACAATCCCACGCCTGAGGATTTCGCCAACAATGCCCTGGGTTACTGGCGGTCTCTGTACACCACAGCCGCCTACCAGGCCGATGACTTTCAGAACCGGGGGGCGACTCTGTCTGGTGACTACAGCCATTACGACCTGGACAGCGACGGGAACGGCCGTTCCGATGCGCTGGTGGTGACCACCGGCCTCAACGTCTATCAGCCGGGAGTTTATACCGTCCAGGGCAGTCTGTACAACAGCCAGGGCGAGTTCATCGCCCGCGCCACCTGGACGGGGACGGGTCCAGAGGTGACCTTGCAGTTTGGTGATGTGGCGGGGACCTTTGGCCCTTACGTGTTGCAGGACCTGGACCTGCTCAACCAGGAGGGGGAGAGCGTTGATTACGTCGCTTACCCCTACACTATGGATCCCATCTCTGCCCTGGCCAGTCCCGAGATCATCTCTCTGGACATCTACCCCGTGGGCGATCTTGTCGCCTTGGGCGAGACGATTACGCCCACCCAGGTCTTCGAATCGCTCGTTGGCGGCCATCTCCAGGTTGAAGCCGAAGTGCAGGTGGCGGAAGCAGGTTCCTACAAACTGGAGGCGTGGTTGACGGATGCCGATGGCGACCTGGTCACCTGGGCTGCAGGCCAGCCTGCTAACCTGTCTGTTGGTATGCGGGTTCTGTCCGTTACCTTTGACGGCCGGGCCATCCGCGACCATGGTGTGGACGGCCCGTACACGGTGGTCGCCCTGAAGATCCTCGACGGCGCTGCGAACTATGAGGTCCTGGATGAGGTGGATGTGGCCCTGACCACGCAGGCCTATACGCTCGATCAATTCGCCAGCGCTGGCGTCACCGACGTTGACGTCATCTTTGAAGATGACATGGAGAGCGGCGGCAGCCAGTGGACGGCGAATTCTCCCTGGAGCATCACAGAAAATACCTCTCGCAGCCCGTCCCACTCGTGGGCGGACAGCCCTAGCAACTATGGCGACAACGTGAACGTGTCGCTGATGACCGTGTCCATAGATGTGCCCAAACTCACTGAGCCGGTTGTGAGGTTTCAGGGTTGTTATGACCTGGAGGCCAGCGACTATGGGTATGTAGAGATTCGGGCCAATGGTGGGGCCTGGACCAGGCTCTTGACGTACACGGATGGGACCAGGCTTTGGTACAGTGAAGGGGCCAAGCGGGATGGGACCGATTTGATCACGTCTCTGCAGGCCAGGTTCCGCCTGTTTTCCGACGACAGTGGGACTGCAGACGGATGGTACATTGATGATGTGATCATCACCGGAGATCCGGACGCCGACGACGACAGTATTCCCAATGCTGACGAGTACTACGACGGCACCCCGCTCTGCATCCCTAACGATCCTACCAGCCCCCCTGACATGGATAGGGATGGCGATGGCCAGCTTAACTGCGAGGACAATGATGCCGATGGGGATGGCGACCCTAACTATCTCGACGGCGACTCTGATGGAGATGGTCTCCCTGACTGGGAGGAAGCTGGTTGCACAGCTCCCGGTGTAGGCTGTCCGGACACGCCGCCCGATACCGATGGCGATGGCGTCCCTGATTGGCTGGATTTGGACTCGGATGGCGACGGCAAGCCCGACGGTCGTGGCATTTACCTGCCCTTGATCCTGAAAGGAAGCCGGTGATCTATGGGGGAAAGGGGCCCAGCAAGAGCCCCTTGCGTTTAGCGAACGGGTAGATTGCACGGCGGTTGAAACAGAATGTAACACCTGCAAAGTCGCAGGCCGCGACTTTGCAGGTGTTATTGAAATTGAGTATAATGTCTGGTAGTGCGAATGCGCTGGTATGTTGTGAAGGGTATCGGAGGTAGTCACATGCAAAAGGCGCACAAATTGAGCTTGGTAATCTGTGTTGCTCTTGTCCTGGTGTTGATACCCGCGCCGGAGCGGGTCTATGCCCAGTGGCCCCCTTTCAGGTTTGACTTGACCCCCTCGTATGAAAACGGCAGGATAATCTATCGTATCAGGTTTTACAGCCGCGTTGACTGGACGATGTCCCATGTGACTTTCAAGATTCCGCTACCAGAGGGGACCCGTTTCTTGGAGGCGAGCGCCCAGTCGGCGACCTATGTTGACTTTGACGGGGCAGAGGTGACGTTCTTTACTCCCGATCTCTATCGCCCTATCAGAACTGCCTCCTTCGTCGTCGAGGTGACGGACCCGACGATGACTGTTTTTACCGCGCACGCCTGGATCGCGTGGCAGGGAGACCAACCTGGCGATTATCTGACAGGAGATGTGTCCATTGATGTTACCAAGCAACCGTTGAATTGGGAGGTGCCTGCTTTTTCTGGTCTGCAGCTTGACGCAAGCGCCGCTGTGGCCGATGACCTTATCACTTACGCTATCTATCCCAGCAACGTCGGTGGGCGGCGTATGTGGGACTTGAAAATTAACGTTGCTATTCCTGAGGGGACGACCTTCTTGTTGGCCGAGGCGCCCCCCTCATTTGTGACCAGCTTTGATGGGCGGGAAGTGTCCTTCTCCACTCTGGAACTGGAGCGGTGGGCTGAGGTTGGTCCGCTCAGTTTCAAGGTCTCTACGGAGGGAGTCACGGCTCCCTTTGCGGTGACACACGCCTGGGCTGTCTGGAAGAACGTGGGGAGGGGGGTGTTGGCCGAAGAGCAAACCAGGACCGGAGATATCGTTGTGCAACCACACGCCTGGCAGTGGGTGGCGTCCGATATGATAGGAGACGTGCCGTTCTACAATTACGACCTGACGAGCATCGCCCTTCAGGAGGATGAGCCTGGCCTCAAAATCATTTTTTACACCGTCGGGGATTTGGGGCCAGTGGGCGAGCCTTTGAGGTTCAGTTTATACATTGATAGCGACTGTCTCACCGATACCGGTCGGTGGAAAAACTATCGCGGGGTGGAGTATTGGGTCAGGTACGATCACAAGAGGGGCCGGGCTGCCATCATCTTCTTGGATGAAGAGGAAAGTTGGAATTGGGCCGAGTCAGTTGGGGTGGACAGCCTGGCTGGTGAAAAAATGGTTACTGTCTGGGTGCCTTATGATTTGCTCGAGGACAGCAGGCAGTTTTGCTGGGTGGGGGAGGTCAGCAATACAACCCAAGGGTTCAGTCCAAACCCGCCAATCGAACGGGTACCGAACAGAGAAGACCCGAGATTGACCCAATATGATGATGAAGCTGAGGTGGCGGCCACCGCCACTGAAGACTGAGACTTTTTGATACCTCCAAGTGGGCTGGAGTTTGGTAAAGTATAGAGGGGAGGGGCTGATGAATAGACGTGTTGTTTTCCTCACTATCCTGTTTTTCTGTCTGGTATCTGGATTGGGATTCCTCGCTATGACGGAGACCATTGCTGCCCTCTCTGCCCCGACGTCTCTATCATCCGACCGTGACGACGATGGACTGACCGATGACGTAGAGACGAGTGGTTGGTGGAACGCAGCGGGGTTCTTCACTACCGATCCCCTTGACCCGGATAGCGACGACGATGGGCTCACGGACGGCCAGGAGAAACTGTACGATACCCATCCGCTCGATGATCGCAGCCCTGGCATCTATGTGGAATATGAAAACCACCTGAAGACCCGCCAGTATTTTGCCAAAGACCCCCACTCTGTCCAGCCCTGGGGCTGGCAACAGCACGGTGCCCGGTTCATCAGCCTCGATGCCGTCGTCGTGCGGCGGGGAGCCACCTTTTCCGTGGGCGGCCCAGCCGATGCGACTATCCAGATTGAAAAGAGCCTTAGCTCTCTGAACACTTTGACGCCCGTGCGAGATACGTGCAACGGGCGTTGGCGCATCTCGGTGCCCTCAGGCGGCACAGTGGGCAGGTATCAAATCACCTTGCGCGAAGGCGATTGGAGCGAGAGCCTGAATCTGTACGTCATCTTTCAGTTACCCGCCCCTACATCCAGCTTTACCCAGGCCATGATTGACGCCTTTCTGTACGATGACGACCCTGACAACTTGAGGGACGAAATGGGTGTCAACCTGGGTACCAACGAAATAACCCACGATGATCTTTCGTGGATCCCAGAGGGCACGTGGGTGAGCGCTGGTCATGGCTATCTATTTGAGCTCCAACCATTTGAACCGTTTGTGTTCGAGGAACACGTTATGAGGGCGATCAACGGCCGTACAGGTCAATGGGGCGCTGCTGAGGCCCTGGTCGTCCGCGTGGATAGAGTAACCAGGTTTAACTATCCCATGCTTCGTAAAAGCTCGTGGAAAGTGTTACACCAAAACCCCAATGCTGGCAACCAATGTTCCAACATCGCTGGCCTCTTGACCGCCTTCGAGCGCTCGGCTGGCATCCCGGCCCGCCCCTTTTTCGTGGATTGGGTACATGCTACATTTGACCACTCAACAGAGGTATGGCTGAATGGCGCCTGGTATGCTGCGCGCGGCTATAATTCGGGCATTGAACCGGAAGGGTGTCTGCCAGATTGTAGTTACGGCTACAGGAGACCCCAAAGCCGGTACAGTTGGGGCTACAACCCCTGGCACTCCGGTGGGGGGGGAATCGGCAGTGTAATCATGGCGGCCGATGAGAATTGGGTCTGGGGTGAGTTGGAAACCGGGGCTCATTGGTGGAAGCACGAGTACCGTTGGCCGAGTTGGGACTGGGATGTCATCGTGCGGAAGAACTGGTTCGATACGCTGTTCGTTCCCTATTGGAGACGCTTTGGCTGGACCCGAGAGCCCCGGATCATCGGGACCCCACCTGACAACTGGCCTTGGGTGGCTGGCTATGCCGTGTCTGTTGGTCAAATGTCCGATGAAGACCAGGCAGGTCTGACTGTGCGAGGTGTCAAAGACTATGGCCTTGACCTGGATGGCGACGGCTACTTTGACCAACTGGTGATCGAGCTCGAGGTCAACGCCGCGCAGGCCGGTACCTACTGGCTTGAGGCAGATCTCGGCGTTGATCGCCAGGTCCCGGCTCTGGTGTGGACAGGTGGTCTCGTTGCGGCTGCCGTCGTTCGTGCTGACCTGGCAGAGGGAACCCATACGATCCAACTCGCCTTTGACGGCCTGCAAATCTCTGCCTCCAAGGTGGACGGACCATATGTCTTAAAATACCTGTCCATCACCGACGTTGACAACCCCACACCTGACGATTTTGCCGACCGTGCGCTGGGTTATTGGAGCTCTCTGTACACCACAGCCGCCTACCAGGCCTATGACTTTCAGAACCGAGGGGCAGCGCTGTCTGGACAGGTCATCGAACGGGGTCTCGATGCTGACGGGGACGGACTCTACGAATCGCTGAGCCTGGATGTGGGTCTGGACATGTTTAAGCCAGGGACGTACACGGTACAGGGTGACTTGTACGACGGCCTGGAGAGATTCGTCGCTCGGGCTACCTGGACAGGAACGGATTCAACGGCGCTCCTCCAATTCAACGAGTTGCCGGGCACGGTGGGTCCTTATACCCTGAGGGATGTCTACCTGCTCAACGCCGATGGCGAGATCGTTGATTCGCTGGTTGAGGAGTACACCACGCAGCAGGTGGTGGAGGCAGAAGGCAGGACGCACATTGTGGATCAGGCTGACTTGATGGAGGCACAAGGGATCTTGCCGGGCGCATACTCTGATTCTGGTCAGGACCTGGACGGGGATGGGCTTTACGATCGGCTGATGATCAGCGCGCAGGTGGAGGTGGAGGAGGCTGGTCAGTACCGGTTGGAAGGGTGGCTGGAGGGCGCAGACGATTCTTTGATCCAGTGGACGAGCAGTGACCCGGTGAGTCTGGACGTGGGCACTCATGGTCTTTCTCTGGTGTTCAATGGTTCGGCTGTTCATGCCCGCAAGGCGGATGGACCTTTCACCCTGATGGCTCTGAAGCTGCTGAGGGGGAGCGGGTATGAGGTGCTGGATGAAGTTGACGTAGCATATACCACTTCATCTTATACATACGACCAGTTTGAGAGCTTGCCGTATCCTGCTGCGTATCATAGGGTCCTCTTTGAAGACGATCTGGAAAGCGGTGGGGGCAATTGGACGGTGGAATCACCCTGGCGCCTCACGACTGGTACCTATCGCAGCCCATCCCATTCATGGGCGGACAGCCCTTGGGGCAACTATGGCAACGACGCAGATGTGTCGCTGACGACCGTTTCTATAGATGTGCCGGAGCTCATTAAGCCGGTTGTGAGTTTTCAGGGTTGCTATGACCTGGCGGCGAACGACTATGGATATGTGGAGCTTTCCGTGAATGGAGGGGCGTGGACCCCGGTTCTGACGTACACGAATGGGACCAGGCGCTGGTATAGCGAAGAGGCAAGGTTGGACAGCCCCGGTGTGATCACGTCTCTGCAGGCGAGGTTCCGCCTGTCTTCCGACGACAGTGAGACTGCAGATGGATGGTACATTGATGATGTGACCATCACTGCCAGAAAACCGACCTTGATCTATTTGCCCGTGATCATGAAGTGACAGCAGTGTCGCATGAGGGATCTATCATGTCAAGGAAGATTGCTTTTATAAGGATGGAGCCCTGGCCCCTTGCCAACGATAGCATGGTGCAAGTACTTGGAGAAACCTTTCCAAATTTTGCAATTGAGATAATAAACGTCAGATATTTATTTGAAAACAGAATAGACATTATCTTGTTGAATATGTTATTTGTAATCAAAGAATATGGTCTAGAGATACTTTTAGGCAGGAAAAAGAATTTAAGGGCTTGCTTTTTCAGAACACCTTATATTTTCAAAACAATGAAGAGGCTGGTGTCAAGCCATCTTGCCAGGAAAGAGTACGCCTTTTCCTTTCAGATGCAATCGTTGTTTGATGCCAGCACAGAAGGTTTGCCTCACTTTGTATATACCGACAATACTTGTCTGGCCGATTTGTATTACCCCCATTTCGACAGGAAAAGGCTATATTCCCCGTCATGGATTGAACTGGAAAAGACCATCTACCAAAACGCCGCGATAAACTTTAGCAGGAGTGGGAATATAACCAGGTCTATCATAGAGCAATACGGTTGTCAACCTGAGAAGGTTGTTTGTGTCTATGCGGGCAGCAACGCAAAAGTGAATCCTGCAGCCACTGGCCACAGAGACTATGAAGGCAAGAATATTTTATTTGTAGGGATGGACTGGAGGAGAAAAGGGGGGCCGGAGCTAGTGGAAGCGTTTAAAACTGTTTTGAAGGTCCATCCTGATGCTAAACTGACTATTGTGGGCTGTTCTCCCCGCCTGGATGTCCCAAATTGCAAGGTAGTGGGTCGAGTTCCATTAAAAGAGGTCAACAGATATTACGAAAGGGCTTCAGTCTTTTGCCTTCCTACTAGATGGGAACCCTTCGGAATTGTGTTTATTGAAGCCCTCTTGCATAAACTCCCTGTAGTCGCTACGGACATTGCAGCCATACCCGATTTCATTTTGGATGGAGAGAATGGTTACCTCGTAAGGCCCTATGATGTTGAGCAACTTGCGAGGGCGTTGAGCGATCTAGTAGGGAATCCAAGGAAATGCCAGGCCTTTGGAGAAAAGGGTTACCGGATTGCTGTGGAAAGATATACATGGGAAAAAGTAGGGGCAAAGATCAAGGGAAGTATAGCATCTGTAGTTGATCTATGATTGACTACGAATGACAAAATAGCAGAGGGGAATAGGGGGGAGGTTGACCAAGGAATCTTGTCAGGTGGTCGCCGATCTGTATCGAGCGGGAGATGAAGCCGACATCCTGGCTCTGAACCGAATGGAGTATGGCCCGACCGATATCCTGTCTACTCTGGAGGACCTTGAGTGGCGATATGCTCAAAACCCGGCGGGCCGGGCGACTATCGCTGTTGTCCGGGATCGGGACAGCGGCTCTATCGTCGGCTTTATATGGGTTGTGCCTTTACGTATGCGTGTCTTTGGTAAAGATTGGTCAGGAGCTACCGGCACCAATCTCCTGATCCATCCAGATTATCGGGGCATGTCTGCCTACGCCAAGTTGATGCGCCGGTTTCGGCAGGTGTTTGTTGACCGCGACATCCCGCTTCACTACAGTTTTATTTCAGAGACTACCTACTCGCGTTTGCGTCCGAAAGATCCGCGCGTTGCCTTCGAAGTGCCCTTGCTCATCAGGCCCTTGGACATGATGAAACTGGCCCGGGCTCATTTCAATAACCGTTGGCAGGGCTTGATTGTGGGAATCGGTGGCCAACTGGTTACGCCTCTGTTGTTCCGGGCCCGGCAGTCTGACCTGGATCAGCACAACTTGACCCTGCACGTCCTCGATGGTTTCGACGATCGCTTCGATGACTTTTGGGCGCGGGCGCAAGATAAATATCCCGTCATGGTCATCCGTGACCGCCGCTACCTGGCGTGGAGATTTGCCGGGATCTCGGATCGCCAATATCGGGTTTTGGTCGTACAGGTTGGGGATGAGGTTATCGGTTATGTCGTGTTGCGATGCGCCAACATCCGTGGGATCCCCACCGGCCTGATTATGGATTTGCTGGTAGAGGCGGGACCTCGAGGAGAGGCAGCCGGCGCCTGCCTGATGGCCGGGGCCTGGCGCTACTTCCGCTCGGAAAAAATGTGGCTGGCCGGTGGCTTGATGTCTTCTCACACCGCGGAGTATCACATTATACGCCAGGCTGGCTACCTGCCCTGTCCGGCGTACTTTGCCCCGCAATTTTTCAGATTGGCCTACCGAGTTCACGACAAAAAACCGGCCACTGCCCACAGGCTGTTACCGGAACACTGGTTCGTCACCATAGCTGATTATGAAGCCCATTAGCGGCAGCGAGAAAGGAGGACTTGTGGAAACCGTACGCATTGGAGTTATAGGCACTGGGGTGATGGGGGAGCGGCATTGTCGCGTCTGCGCCAATTTGCCACGGGTTGATCTGGTGGGCATTGCTGACCTGAGCGAGGCGCGCGGGCAGGAGGTGGCTGACCGTTACGAGACAACCTACTATGGGGACTATCAGCACTTGTTGCCCAGGCTGGACGCTGTGACGATCGCCACCAACACGGATTCTCACTTCGATCTGGCCAAAGCCTGTCTGGAACAGGGCCTCCACGTCATGGTGGAAAAACCGATCACCGAGACGATTGAGCAGGCGCAGCGCCTGATCCAGATGGCTGAAGAGCGAGGGTTGGTGCTTCAGGTAGGCCACATCGAGCGCTTTAACCCCGCCTTCCTCGAGTTGAAAAACGTTACAGAGGGTATGCACCTGATCGGTGTCACCATGCGTCGCCTCAGCCCCTTTGACACCAGTAACACCGATGTGGATGTCATCCGCGACCTGATGATCCACGACCTCGATCTGGCAGTAGATTTGGCAGGAGCAGACATCGAGGGGCTCAGTGCCTGGGGACGTTCCATCAGCACGGCGGGGATAGACCACGCTGTGGCCAACCTCTCTTTCCGTGGCGGTCCTGTCGTCACCCTGTTTGCCTCGCGGGTTACAGAGCAGAAGGTAAGGGCAGTGGAGGTGATCGCCGAGGGGGCTTATGTCGAGGCCGACCTGCTGAACAAATCGGTCCTGGTTCACCGGCGGACGTTCCCCCAGTACCTCGATAATCACAACATCACTAAGTACCGTCAGGAGAGCGTCATCGAGCGCATCCACGTCCCCATGTCCGAGCCCTTGATGCTGGAGCTGCGTCATTTCGTGGATTGTGTATGCGAGAACCATCCCAGCCAGGTGCCGGGCAGTGACGGTCTGCGCGCTTTGCAACTGGCCGAGACCGTCGCCGACCAAGTGACCCGCCAGGCGTTCTTGAACTCGGCCAGTTGACCGGACTCGGTAAAACGAAGCCCCTTCACCTTTCGACTCAAGGGAAGGGGCTTTTTCGTTAAAAATTAGCTTCCATACTCATCTAGCTCTAGTTGGCGAGCGTAGGCTGCTGCCCCGGAGCGGCTATGGAGCTGTAGTTTTCTCAAGATATTGGTGACGTGGGCCTTGACTGTGTTCTCGCTGATACTCAAAGAGAGGGCAATTTCTTTATTGGTCAGTCCTTGGCTTATCTGCTGTATTATCTCGATCTCCCTCGGGGTGAGTTTACCAGCGGTTTTTTCCGTTTCCGTTTCTGCCAGCTTGACAAATTCTTCGAGGATCTTGCTGGTCATACGCCTGGGGATGGCTGCCTCGCCCCTCATGACGCCTCTCAATGAGCTGAGGAGGTCCTTGGCCCGCACGCTCTTGCTCAGAAACCCCTCCGCGCCTCTCTTGATGGCTTCGAGGAGATTCTCGTCTTTGTCGTCGTGGATGGTGAGCATGACGATCCTCACGCCAGCCAATTCTTTCTTGATGGTGCTGACGGCTTCCAGGCCGTTGCCTTGAGGCATATAGATGTCCATGAGGATCAGGTCGGGTTTCAGTTCTCTGGCCTTTACCAAAGCCTCCGTCCCATCCTCGGCCTCACCCACTACCTCGAAATCTTTTTCGGCTTCAATGGTGTTGCGCACCCCCTGGCGAAAGAGGGCGTGGTCGTCCACTATGAGAACCTTTGTAGACTGCATCCTCATCCTCCTTTAGCCTGATGGCAGGCTGATGAGTACTTGATCCCCTGGCCGGGGTTGGCCTTCTGCCCTCAAACTATACCGCCCACGCGCTCGACTTGCTTTCATCTACTATTTTACCACATTTTTGCCTGTTTGGGGGTACTAAAAAAGAGCTATTTTTCAGATAGCTCTTGGTTAGTAAAATCCGGCTGTTGGCTACTAATACTTTGTGCATTTCTGCACGGATTTAGCTGTCCTCCTTACACAGCCCCCACCTTTGAGCGTAGGCCGCTGCCTCGGAGCGGGTCCGGAGATGTAGTTTCCTCAAGATGTTCGTGATGTGCGCCTTGACCGTGTTGTCACTGATGCTCAAAGAGAGGGCAATTTGTTGATTAGTCAGCCCTTGGCTTACCTCCTGCAACACCTCTATCTCCCTCACGGTGAGTTTACCAGCGGTTTTTTCCGCTTCGATCTGTGTCAGCCTGGCCAGTTCTTTGAGGATCTTGCCGGTCATACGCCTGGAGATGGCTGCCTCGCCCCTCATGACGCCTCTCAATGAGCTGAGGAGGTCCTTGGCCCGCAAGCTCTTGCTCAGAAACCCCTCCGCGCCTCTCTTGATGGCCTCGAAGAGGTTCTCGTCTTTGTCGTTGACAGTGAGCATGACGATCCTCGCGCCAGCCAATTCTTTCTTGATGGTACTGATGGCTTCCAGCCCGTCGCCTTGAGGCATATAGATGTCCATGAGGATCAGGTCGGGTTTCAGTTCTCTGGCCTTGGCCAGAGCCTCCGTCCCATCCTCGGCCTCACCCACTACTTCGAAATCTTCTTCGGGCTCGATAATGTTGCGCACCCCCTGACGAAAGAGGGCGTGGTCGTCCACTATGAGAACCTTTGCAGGCTGCATCCTCATCCTCCTTTAGCCTGGCGGCAGGCTAATGATGACCCGTGTGCCCTGGTCGGGTTGACTTTCTACTCTCAGAGTGCCACCCACCCGCTTGGCTCGCTCTCTCATGAAGCGTAAGCCAAAGCCCCCCCGGCCCGACTGCTGGTCGCTATCGGGGTCGAATCCCCGGCCGTCGTCCTGGATGGTTATTTCGATCGTGCCATCCTCCAGGCCTTGAAGCGTCAGGCAGACAGAGTCGGCATCGGCATGTTTCCTGACGTTGGTCAGGGCCTCGCGGATGATATAAATGGTTTGAGAAGCGACTAGAGGGGACAGGTGTGTTAACTGATTTCTATCTACGCCCAGTTCTACCCTGCAGCCGGTTTGTTCTTTGAATTCGTTGATGAGGGCTGACAAATCGGCTTCAAAATCAAAGTGGACCGGCATCTCCTCTCTCAGCCGCATGATGGAATTGCGCACACGTTCGTAAGCTCCTTCGATGTCCTTTCTGATCTCCTCCAGATCGGCCTGAACTTCCATGTTCTGAGCCAGGCTCGACCTGCCCGTCACACTATCCACCTGCAGGCCCAGGTAACCCAGTGTCTGGGCGATGTCGTCGTGCATCTGCCGGGCCATGTCCTGTCGCTCTTCCAAAATGGCAGCCCTCAGCTCTTGAATCCGGAGGTGGGCTCTATCAACAGCCACCCCCACCTGGTTGCCGATGGCGGTGAGCAGATCGAGTTCCTGGGAGGCAAAAGTACGAGGGCTGTGGCCCGTTACGCCCATAACCCCCAGAACCTTTTCCTGGGCCTTGAGAGGGATACTGACCACGGACTGAAGACCTTCTCTCTCAATGGCCACGCGGCGGTCTTTTGTCAGCTTGGAGGGATCGTCTACTACCATGGGCGATTGCAACAGATGGGGCATAAAGCCCTCATCCGCCCTTGTATGACTGACCGCCCGGATGAACTCTGGCGACCATCCTCGATGGGCTTTCAAGAAGAGTTCGTGGGTTGACGGATCGAGCAGCAGGACCCCTCCCGAGTCCATCCCTGTCAACCTGATGGCACTATCCAGGGCTAGTTGCAAAACCTGGTCCAGCTCGGAGTAGTTCACTATTTCGGCGACGGCGTAGAGAGCAGACAGCTCTCTCACCCTGGCTTGCAACTTTTCATCGGTTTGTTGGTACAACTGCGCGTTCTCGATAGCCACGGCGGCCTGGTTGGCGAAGGATTGGGCCAGAGCCAACTCCTCTGGATTGAAGGCCCTGATGGTGTCTCTGTAGACGGCCAGGGCTCCCATGACCTTGCCCTTGCCCATCAACGGTAGTACGGCCAAAGTTTGGTACCCTTCCCTGGCTATTGCCTGCCATGTGGCCTCGGTGGTCGGGTCCGTCTGCGCGTCCAGGACATGGATCGGCTCGGAGGAGACAAAGTGCTGGCTGCCCGGCACCTCCCGATAGTAGCGGTTGACCCCGTTCAAGTACTCGGCTGAGAGGCCCCTGGAATAGGCACAGAAGAGTCTGTCCGTCTCCCAATCCAGCAGGAAAACCGCTGATCGGTCGGCCTCCAGTATCGTCAGCGCCTGGGCCACGATTTCCTCCAGCACGGAGGCCGGATCCAACTCGGCCGTAATCCGTTGTGAGGCGGTTGCCAGCCCCTCCAGCCGATACAACCGCTGGCGCTCTGCTTCATACAGCCGCGCATTCTCGATGGCGATGGCCAGTTGATCGGCCAGGGTTTGTAAGGGGGAGACGTCACTTTGACTAAAGGCATCGAGTTCGACGCTCTGCACGTCCAGCACACCGATAGTCTCCTCCTTCAGTCTGATGGGGACAGCCAACTCGGACCGGGTATCTTTTGACTCCTCCACAAAGTAGTAGTTTGGTTCGCGGCTGACGTCGTTGACCAGCAGCGGCTCACCGCTGTGGGCCACCCAGCCAGTGATCCCCTCCTGGCCGATCTTGAGCCGCAAACGGCCTATCTGAGTCTCAAAGGGGCTGGAAACAGCCCTCAAAACGAGTTCATCGCTGTCGGCCTCAATCAGGAGGACACTGGTTCTGTAGTAGCCAAAGGTGTCTCCGATCAAATGGACCACCTGAGGCAGCAATTCATCCAGCCTCAAGATAGAGGCCATCTTCTGGATGACCCCACCGATCAGTTCCAATTGGGTGGCCCTCTTTCGCTCTGCCTCGTAGATTCGGGCGTTTTCGATGGCCACGGCGGCCTGGTTGGCGAAAAGGGTGGCCAGCCAGAGGTCATCCTGGTTAAAAGTCCTTTTCTTCGCGCTGGCGTCAATGGCCAGCACGCCGATGATGCGGTCCTGCCATTTCAGGGGCACCTCTAAAACCGCGGTGAAAGGCTGATCGGCCTCGTACACAGGAGCCCTCCCCTCCCAGGTCCGGTAATCGTCCACGATGAGCGGTTCCCCGGTCTGGAACACTTTGCCCGCCATGCCCTCTCCCGGCTTGAGGGTGACCCCGATGTATCTATCGGCGTAGGCATAGCTTATGGCCAGCCTCAGTTCCCCTTGCTCCGGTTCGTACAGGTAGATGCCTCCGCTTCCAGCCCCCAGCAGGGTGACTGCCCGCTCTACGATGGATTTCAGAAGTTTTGACATTTCCAACTGGGCAGTGATGTCCAGGGAGGTCTGATACAGGGCCATCGTTTCTTCGAAGCGTTGCTTTGTCTCCCTGAAGAGCCGCGCGTTCTCGATGGCTACCGCAATCTGGTCTGTCAAGGTTTCCATGGCCAGCAGGTCCGTCTCGTCGAAGGCGTTCAACTGGGTGCTCTGGATATCGAGGATGCCGATGACCTGGCCGGCCATTTTGAGGGGGACACACAGCTCTGCCTTGGTCAGGGCTTCTTTCAGGAGACCCAGGACGTAGCGGGGTTCCTGGCTCACATCGTTGGCCAGGAGCGGCTTGCCGGTTTTGCCTACCCAGCCAGCTATCCCTTCCCCCAAAGCCAGACGATGGTCTGGTGGGGCCATGTCCGCGAAACCACCCGCTATGGCCTGCAACTCAAGCTCGCCAGCAGCTTCGTCCAGCAGGAACAGGCCTACGTGGTGGTAATCAAAGCTCTTTTGAATGGCCGTGACCACCTCTTGTAGAAGCTGATCCAGATCCAGGATCGAGGCGGCCCGCCGGGCTACCTGGTTGACCATGGCCAACTGGGCGATCCGTTTCTGCTCCATCTGATAGAGCTGGGCGTTCTCAATGGCGATGGCCATCTGGTTGGCAAAGGCGGTCACGGCCGGCATGTCAGCCTCCGTCAGGCCAGTGCCGACCATGCACAACAGGCCGTACGTCTGGCCGCCGACTGACAGCGGGGCATGGATGGCCTGTTTGAGTCCCAGCATGGCCGCCAGCCGGTCGGCCAGCGGGCGCACCGGTCTGGGCACAGCCTCGGCTATAAGCTCGGTGACCGGCTCGACAAAGGAGGTCTCTCCCTCAGCGATAAAGCGCTGGAAGAGGCCGCCCGGCACCAGCGGGAAGCGGTAGCCCTGCGCCGAGAGGCCGGTCAGTTTCTCGGCCGCCCGCACCAGGCCCGGCTCAAAGGTCATATGGGTGAGGGCCAGATGCCTCCCATCATCGGGCAAGATGAAAACCATGGCGTGGTAATCCAGGTCAGTCACCTCATCACCCACGGCGTAGTAAACCTCCTCGGGGGTGCGGACGCGTTGCACGGCCTGGGCGGCTTGGCTGAGGGCCAGTAGCAGGCGGTGCCTACTGGCCGTCTCCTCCTGGGAATGACGCAGTATCTCCTCCGTCTGCTTGCGCTCGGCGATTTCACGTTGAAGTTGTTCGTTGGCCCTTATGAGCTCAGCGGTGCGCTCTTCCACCAATTCTTCAAGGCGGTCGCGATATCTCCTCAGTTCCCCCTCCACCCGCTTGCGCTCGGTGATGTCGCGCCCAACGCCTAAAATACCGGCTGTTCTTCCATGCTGAATATATGGTGTTATCATGAATTCCCCCGCCAAATATTCACCGGACTTGGAGCGAAAGCGCACTTCATGCAGCGGAGGCGCCTCTCCATCCAACATGCGCTGGAACATCTCCAATGCTAAGGGCCAATCATCGGGATGAACGATGGATGTCAAGGGTTTGTCAATCCACTCAGTAGGTGACCAATCGGTGATTTTCTCAAATGCAGGGTTCAGGGAGGTGATCGTGCCTTCCATGGAGACGGTGTAGATAACGTCCCTTGCGCTTTCGATAAGACTTCGGTAGCGGTTTTCCGATTCACGTAGTGCCTCCTCCGCTCGCTTGCGGTCGGTGATGTCCACAAAGGAAGCCATCATACAGATGGGTTTGCCTATCCCGTCGGTAACTATGCTTCCAGAAAGCTGGACATCAAACAATGAGCCATCTTTTCTTTTGGCCACCAGTTCACCGATGAAATTGCCCTCACCACGCAGTGCTTCTAATACTTCCCGATCTTGCTCTTTGCTCTGCCACAAATCTACAACTTGTTTTCCCAGAACCTCGTTTTTATCACCATACTCCCACATCTTGACAAATGCGGGGTTCACATAGGTCAGGTTCCCGTCAAACCCGGCAATGGCAATGCCAGTTGGGGATGATTCAATGGTATGGCTTTTTATTCTCAGCAACTCCTCCGCCCGCTTGCGCTCGGGAATGTCCAGTGATGTTTGGTACAGGGCTATCGTCTCTTCAAAGCGCTGCTTTGTCTCTCTAAAAAGCTGTGCGTTCTTGACAGCAAGAGCTGCCTGCCTGGCAAAGGTCATGACCAACTGAGCATCATCCTGGCTGTACTTCCCGACTTGGCAGCTATCTACAGTGAGGATACCGATTACCTCACCCTCAGCGATGAGCGGAGCACCAATCCAAGCCCGTGCGTCGGCGATTTGAGGCTCATAGATCCAGCGCGGGTACTTGGTTACGTCAGCGACCACCAGCGCTTGCTTTTTCCGGATCGCCTCCCGCGAGAAGCCAGCCTCTTTTACAGTGTAAGAACGCTTTGGCACCTGCTCTGGGTCGGTGAAACCCGCGAAGGCGATCACCTGCAACCTATCTCCTTCTAGCATCATTATGGAGCTGGTGTTATAGTCAATCACCTTCCGTAATTGTTCCAGGACCAGTTGGAGTACCTCATCCAGCTCCAGGGTTGAGCCAATGACTCCCATTATCTCTCGCAGAGACTCTGCCATCTGACGTCGGTCTTGCTCCATGTAATACAATCGCGCATGCTCGATAGCTAGACCCACCTGAGCGCCGATGGTATTCAGCAGGCTTACATCCTGAGAAGTGAAAGAGCGCCCCGTCCGGCCCAGTAGGTTCATTACTCCCACCACCCTATCCTCTACCTTCAGAGGCACTGCGGCCAGCGGGCGATACCCATTTCCATCACCGACTATCTTGCTCGCCCAGGGATGTTGAGAGGGGTCATCAACCACCAGAACCTGGCCCGTCCTGAAAGGTGCATCGGCAAAGCCCTCTACCCCCACCTTTGTCCTCGACACCCACTTGGTAGAACCTTCTGCCAGGGTTCGATGGGCTTTAAGGACCATGTCCCCAGTACTTGACTCCAGGAGATACAGCCCAATCCCTTCTAGTTCCATCACTTCCAGCGCTCTGTCCAGGGCCAGTTGCAGGACTTGATCCAGGTCGAGCGATTGGCTGGCTGCGGTGGAGACGGCGTTGAGAGCGAAAAGCTCCTTATTACGCTGAAGCAATTCGCGATAGAGTCTGGTGACCACACTGGTCAGGATGGTCAGGCCGGACATGGAGATAACGTTCAAAGAGACCACCCGCAATAGATTTGATAAGGTAAAAGGAAAGGTGATGGGGATTAGGCCTTTCACCTCCAGGACGATGGTGACCACGTAAATGGCTGTGATCAGGCCGGATACACAGTAGGCGCGGAGGGGTTGGATCAGAACCAGATGGCCTCCTAAAATCACCAATGCGTAGAGGATCCCAGAGGCACCCGTCTGATAACCTCCGACCCAATCCCCGGCCGAGATGGCCAGGGCAGTGATGCCCAGGCTGAGGCAGGTCGCCAAAGTGGGGTATCGCTGTACCAGGAACCAGTAAGGAAACAGGAGCAAGGCATCTGTCAGGACGACGGCCACCATTTTGGGCTTGAGTTCGGGCGGGAAGGTGAGCAGAAACAGGAGGGCAATCACTGCATTGACTGCGCCTTTTATGTAAGCGTATCTGCGGGCGCGTTGCAATAATTGCCCGTGTTCGTAGCTCTGTAGAGTAGTCGAGGCAACGGGGTCAACGGTTCGGAACACTGGCATCACCTCCCGGGCCTGTTAATCACAGAAAAAAGTCGGCTGACTGTCTGGTATCACCTGCGATTGGCCGACTTTTTTAAGACACCTGGAACCCCCCTGTGTTAGAGCGCAATGAAGTGGGATGCTGAAGAGAAGAATCTCTGGCAGAAACAGAGCGATCATAGTGCTATAGTCCTATTATATTACATAACCTCTTGCTCTGTCAATATTCAATGGTTAGAAATTGGTTAGAAAGCCCCGGCTCCCTTTCCTGGGTGGAAACAAAAGACGCCAACCCAGGTTGGACCTAGAGCGGCCCAGGTTGGCATATATGGTCATCAGGTGAGGATGTCCCAAAAGCCTGGCGGAGATGCGCGACATTCTCCTTAATCTACTGTTGGGTGAGTCAGGCTGTCCAGATAGTCTGTGTAGTCGCCTGACGCTTAAAGACGAAGGGGCTCAGGACAGGCAAGTTGCATCTGCCTGGGTTGTCGTTCCCAAAGACACAGACCTGTCTTGGCGCACAGCAGGTCGTCAGCGGACACGGTCAATCCCCCGCGCACAGCAGGATGGCCGCCGAAACGGGGATGCAAGCAACGACCTGTCCATCCGGAGTCGTCTGGCAGGTAGTGTTTACAGTCTCTACACTTTCTTGACATCGTGCTCCCCTCACAGCACCTCGATTTTTTGGCTCTTGCCAGCGGCTGTGATCAACCGGCTTCAGCGACTGTGTGGTGTCCAGGCTGTGTTGTGAGTTACAGTTGGTGGTTTGTCACAGAAGAACCATTGTTACATCTATATCATACATGATTACAATGAAAAGCAGATGAAAAATGGGCAATGGTTTCATTACAATTTTTTCATCTGCTTTTACTCAGCAGGTCTCTTCAATTTTTGGCTGAGAATGATGGGGAAAGTTCAGTCATTCTTGATGATCATTGGCAGGAAAACTGAACCCTGTGAGTTTTCAATGGCAATGACGTGGGTGTCAGTGACCGTGCCGAGGGCGTTCATGGCCGTGACGGTGATGGCCTGAGTGCCGGTCACGCTCCAGGTGAAATTAACTGTGTCGTTCAGGCCGCCGCCCGTGTGCGTCACCTGCGACTGGTTGGTGGCCTGCCAGACATAGGTGATGGGCTGCATGGCCGAGATGGGGCTGACAGCGGCATTGAAGGTGTGGCCAACCTGGGCGGCGCCGGTCTGTGGACCGCTGATGGTCACAGCGTTGGGCGCGGCCGGCGTGGTGAAAGACCAGGTGCTGGGGACGGGGCCAGTGCCCAGGGGGTTCCCCAGGTTGTCCTGTCCATTGATGGTAAAGGTCCGTGTTTCGTTGTAGCCAAAGCCCGTGTGCGTATAATTGAGTACGGTATTGTTGTCACTCCAAGAGGGGGTGAGAGCCAGTCCCGCAGTACCGGGGCCGCTCAGGACGACGGTAGCAGGGTTCATGGGCTTGCTGAAGACGATCTGGATGACCTGGTCAAGGGGCACACTGGTCGCCCCATCGGCAGGGGTGGTACTCTCCACGTAGGGATAGTTGGTGGGGAGGCCCAATGGCGTGGCCGGATCGCCAAAGAGCACGAACGTTTCGACCGACTCTTCCAGGGAACTGTTCTGGATCTTGGCCGCAGTGGTGGCTGCCCCCAGAGCGTACACGTCGTCCTGGAAGATGGCCTCGTAGAATGAATCCAGCAGCGCCCGGTGGTCGGAGGGATAGCCCAGGCTGGTGGAGGCCCAGATGGCCACCGCGCGCCTGTTTGAAAGCCGCAAGAACTCTTCGGCCATAGAGGTCGTTGTTCCGACAAAGTATCCGTTCAGGCAGTCAGCCAGTGTAACCACCGGTAACCTGTTGGTGTTGCTTAACGTGGTGACATGATAACGGGCAAAGATGGTACCGCCCGTCCATGCCCCCCATGTGTCCACGTTGCCGTGTCCGGCATAGTTGACCAGGAGGCGTCCGCCGTTGATGCGATTAGTGATGTCCGTTGTGGGATCTCCCGGCGGGTAGTAGCGCACGTAGACCTTGCTGGCTGTGTAGTAGAAAGGCAAACGGTCAGCCAGATGCTCTGAGGTGATTTCAAAAGCATCCGTGTAGAAATCACTGGCACTGCCGTCGTCCGCCACCAAGAGCGCCCTGTTGCTCCAGGAGTAGTTGCTGGGTGGATCTTGCTCGTAGTGGATGATTTTGTCCACCATGTCTGTCGCCTGTGAGGCGGTCTGGGCCGTCAGCCGGCCAATAAACATATCGGGCAGGATGTCCGGGCCGTCCACCAGGGCAAACCAATTGTCAGAGACCGTCTGTCCAAACGAGTCATCAATGATCTGGGAGGGCACATAGTTGACCATGCCTGTATGAAGATTGTCCTTGTAGTCATAGGAGGCATCGCCCACCAGCAAGACGTAGGTGGGGGGTGGGTCAACCCATTCCTCGTAAGCATAAGACAAAAAGTCTCGGATGGCCTGGGGGTTAAAGATGCCATAGTTGAACTCGTCGTAGATATCCCCAACTTTGACTGTGGCCACCCGCAGACCGGAAGCGCTGCGGTGGCTGGCCAGCGCCAGGGTGCCGGTGTAGAAATCCTCGTGGGTGATGAGGATATAGTCAGCCCCGTTGCTGGCCGACTGCCAGGAAGAGGGTTGGTCCAGCTCGATACTGGCTGGCGACTTGCGCTGGGCTGGGGTCAGGGCCAGGTAGCGCGTCTCTGTCTGAGCGGTGTCCTGGAACTGGAGTTTGTAGCTGCCCCCATCGGCTGCCACGGTGGCATTGGCGATGACGGCGACGTTGGCCGGATCGGTCACGTCGAAGACATCCACGACATTGCCGCTAAAGCCGGTGACCTCAAATTGGAACGGGCCGGCCGACGGTGCGCCGAAAAGCAGTTGGTCGTTCTCGGCCACGTACTGGTCCCAGTAGTCTATTTCGATCCAGTTGACAAAGAACTGGTTCAGCCCAATGTTGACCGCCTCCACGTTAATCGCGTTGGTCCCGCTAATCAGGTGTCCAGTTGTCACTTCATGGTCATAAATGATCTGGCCACTCCAAGTTTGATCGTCTATCTCATGGCCGTTGAGGTGAATCTTGGTGCGGTGGTTGGGAGTGGTATACCCCTTCAGCCTGACGCGCACGGTCGCCGTGCTGGTCGAAATGTTGTTCAGAGTCAGGTTATAGTCTCGCGAGGTCGGCGCGCTCAGCCTGTTTCCCCAAAACCAGTGGTCCTGGCCCTCGCCGCCGGGCATGAACTGCCAGTAGGAGGTGTCTTCCTCGGCATGGAGCGTGGCCGGGAAATCAGTTGGCACGGTGGCACCCGAAGGAGTCCCATCCCGTGAACTCGTGCGTTGGCCCGGGTCCCCACCCGCCTCCAACCAGTAAACGTTTTTGGTGGTATACATGTCGGTGATGGCGGTGCCGTAAAAGAGAATGTAATCAGTGCCGTTGAATGCGTCGTTGCTGTCGTTGTCGTGCACATAGATGGGGATCTCGGCGCCTCGGTTTTTCATCTTGATGGTGCTGAGGGAGACGCCGCTCAGGTCAAATCCGGCACCGGTCAGATCAGTGGGGTCGAGTTGGTACAGGCCGTCTTCCGTCACGCCGATCTTGAGGGTGGGGGTGACGCTGGCGGCGACGATATCCAGGGCCCCCATGGGGGGTGGGGGAGGCTGGTCTATGACTGGGGGACGCTGCAAGGCGTCATAGTTCAGAATCGTGCTTTTTAACACGTTCTCGTAGGCCGGGCTGGCCCCGCGCGGCGTTTCGGCGGCTGCTGCGGAAAGGGGGATACCCCACGTGATCCGGGCCAGGATGCGCCGGTAAAGGCGCACCTCACCGGTGACGGGGTTGTATTGCACCGGGTAGAATTGCACCTGGGCCACGGCCTGGTCGCGCAGGTGGCCGGTGTGAGCAATCTCTGCGGGCGTGCTGGGGTAGAAGGCATTGGTAGCGTATCTTTCCTGGTTGAGGACAAAGGTTTGCCGCGCGCCTTCGGCCGGCAGCTCATCCACGTTGGCGCCTATCACCTCCAGTCCTGGCGCAGGGTAAAGGCGGTATCCATTCTGCGTTTCATAGTCGGCGTCCAGGACTTGAACGGAAACCCCCTGGGTGGAGGGCAGGCCCAACAGCGTGCCGCGCGTCGGCACCTGGGGTTCACCGGGCGTGGCGGTTTGTGTCGTATCGGGGATGGTCAGCCTGTGATAGGTTTGCCCGGCGTGTTCTACCGTTTCGACCTGAAAATCGTCCACGGTCAGTTCCAGCACAACGGCCTGGCTGTCAGAGGACAATAGTTGCAGATGGCTTCCGGCTGGTGCCTGGGCCATTGCCAGAGGTATGGAACCGTGGCCCAGAATCAGAGATGTGGTGATGAGAATGCCCAGCAGGTGTTGAATCTTCATCTAGCCTGCTCTCCCTTCATGTCGTGAAACGTGAAACGTGAAGCGTGAAACGTAAGAGCGTGTAATGGAAATCAGAAACCAGGTTTTTCGGTATTATAGCATAAAATGATAAAAGCCCGGTTTGAAATCGGTTAGAAAAGGGTTAGAAAGCGGGGCTCTTAAAGGTAAGGGGGTCCGGCACGGCTTTGCTGGTCGGACCCCCTTTGGGTATTGTTGCCAAGATCCCTTATGTCACGCCTAGAACTCGGGCAGTGACGGTCGGTACAGCGGCCTACGGAACGGACGGGCCACCGTGACCTTGACCGGGCCGTGCAGGGTGCTCGCCCCGTTATAGTCCACGTCCTCCAGCTTGTAGTAGAAGGTGCCATAATCCGGCGTGTCTACAAAGCTGTAGCTAGCGCCAGAGAGCGGGTCGCCCTGGGCGGCGATGAGCGCGCCGTTGATCTGGGTGTAGGGCCCGTCCTGGAGCATGGCGCGGTACAGGTTAAAGCCGGCGTTGTCCATCTCTGTGCCCGTCTCCCAGGTCAAGGTGACGCGGCCAGCGTTCGCCTCGGCGGTGAAAGATCTGGAGGGCATGGTGATGGCGGTGGGCTTCTCGCGGGTGTTGGTCACTTCGGCCTGGGCCGTCTCGTCTTTGACCACCGTCGCTGGTGAGCCGGTGATTTCCACCTTCCAATTCGTGCCGGGATTGGTCTCGGTGACGGTGTATTCCCCGGGTTCCAGGTCATCCCAGGTGAGCGTGCCGCCGCTGAAACCGATGGTCTGGCAGTCGCCGCCCGGGTAGGATGGACCGGTGATGCAGATCTCAAAGATTTGGCTGGTGTCCACCGGGAATTTGTTCCAATTCACGGTCTTGGTCACTTCCAGGCTTCCGAGCTCGGCTTCGTGGGTGTTGGTCACGCTGGCCTGGGCCGTGCTTCCGCTCACCACAGTGACAGATAAGGGGTCAATCGTGACCGTCCATTCGGTACCCGGGTCGGTCTCGGTGACGGTGTACACGCCGGGGGTCAGGTTGTCCCAGGTGAGCGTTCCGCCGTCATAGTCGGCCGTCTGGCATGCCCCTTCTTCGGTACCGGTGGGGTACGAAGGACCAACGATGCAGATCTCGAAGGTCTGCGCAGGGTCGGGATCGACACAGTCCCAATCCACCACCTTGGTCACTTCCAGGCTGCCCGGCTCGGGCTCCTCGATGTAGCAGAAGGAGATGTGGCTGACGCCCTTGTCGCCATCGTTCGGCGTGGTGAGATACGTATCTCCCGTGCTGCCGGCGGGGCTGTAATTGTACCAGTTGGCGCCGTCCACGCCATCCTTGACAATAACCCCCACCACCGGGATGTTGGAGGTCCAGTCGAAGCTGTTCGGATTCGTGGACCCAGCGCTGGGTTTCACGATGGAGACCGACAGCGTGCCATCGGAGGGGTTAAACGGGCCAGGACCATTTGTGCCATCTTGCTTGAGTTCCGTTGTCCCAGGCATAACAACTGCACAGGTCTTGTTGGTGTTATCTGAGCCCGGAATCAGGGTCGGCGTCACCGACGCCGCCAACGCCACACCGCCGAGCACGAAGCTCAGCACCAGAGCCAATGCCAAAATCGTTCGCGTTTTCATTTTTGTCTCCTTTACTTGTTCTTATTTGTTCCAGATTGTTCAGGGGGTTGACACCTTAGCTGACACCTTAAGTATATGTTACCCCAAAGATATAGCTGGTGACTTTCTAGGTAAGGTCATCTACCAGCCATAGAAGAACCCTACTTTCTCTTCCGGCCTTTTGAATCGTTCCCTGTCCATCACCTCCTTTCCTCTGCGAACGCCCGTCCATTGACAGCCGCTGCAAAGTGTGATACAATGAGAGAAGGGGCAAGGGAATCGGCTGGCACCTTTGGTGCCAGAGTTCCCCGAGACGGCTGTCTACTGTCGGACGTGACCAGCGCAGGCAGTGGCGCAGCCGGGACGGCCCCTCAGGGCCAGTCAGATGACTGGCCTTTTTACATTACGGCTCGATAACGAGTCCTGGCAGGTAGCCGTAAACCGTCAACTTGTATGGCCCCAACTCTCGGCGAGCGCCCACGCCCCACCAGTAATCCCCGGGCTGGATGCGTGCCCCGTTGCCCAGCGTGCCGTCGAAGGCCAGGGACGTGGCCTGGGTGAGAGATTGCCAGACCAGTTTTTGTTCTTCCCCACGAACCAAGTCCACCCAGTATTTTATTGCCTGGGGATAGGCCGTCCACTCAAACCGGATGGGGTTTTGGGACGAGAGCGCCGCCGTGGAAAAGGTGGCATCAGGCTTGGGGTTGACGTGCCTGAACCCCAGCAGCGAGACGTCCAAATCGGGCAGTTCGATGACCGCTCCATTCTCCACGGCCACAGGCCCCAACCAGCCCCAACTGACGACTTGATTCGTCCCATATCCCGTGTTCCATTCTTGGGCGAATACCACGTTGTATCCCTGGCTGGAGGGCTCCAGGTCAGAGAAGGTGTAAACGCCCTCCGCTCCCACGGTCGTCTCCGCGATCGCGTTATAGGACTGGTTCTCCAGTTTGAGCCTTGCGCCCTCGCTCACCGGGGCTCCGTCCAGAAGCAGTCGGCCGGTGATGCGGCCGGGCCTGGAAGGGGTTGGCGTCGGCGCGAGCTCGTCGGCGGGCGTCGGTGTCGGTGTGAACCCGTCGGTAGGCACCGGAGATGGCGTAGGGGAGGGAGCAGGCATACTCGCCTGAGTGTCCGCAGGAATGGGCGCATGGGCGGGAGAAGGCATCGTCGTGTCGGAGGGGAGCGTCGTATCCAGAGATGGGCCGGTGGAAGCGGGCGCGGTAGGAGGCGACTGGGAGAGCGCATCCGGGAGCGACGGTGTTGCTATGGCCAGGACCACTGGCGTCGGCGTGTTGGTAGCCGCTAAGATGGGTCTGGGCGTTTTGGTCGGTGTTGACGTGGGCTGAGAATAGGCGATCACAGCCCTGCCTCCGATGGCCAGTCCGAGTATCATCAGCAGACCGATCATCACCAGGAGGGAGGCGCACCCGACCAATAAGACGCTCTTGCGAAAGCTCATAGGGAATTACCTTTCAAAGTCCAATCAAATAGCGAATGGCGAATAGCGGTTGCGGTACTCTAGTACCATTATAGTATATACTCTCCAATTATTCAATAGATAAACGGTTAGAAATGAGTTAGAAATTGGTAAGAGGGTAGTGAATAGCGAATAGCGGTGGGAGCTGCCAGAATTCGCTGGCAGGGTGCAAGGTGGGGAGTGATCAGTGCGGCGGGGCAGGGGGCAGATAGCTGCTGGGATCAACGCGCTGGCCGTCAACCCGGATCTCAAAGTGGACGTGGGGGCCGGAGGAGTGGCCGGTGCTGCCCACCTCGCCGATGAGTTGACCCCGCTCCACCTTTTGCCCCACCGTCACCCAGGTGCCCTTCATGTGGCTGTACAGGGACTGCACGCCCTGGCCATGGTCGAGGATGACCGTGTAGCCGTAGCCGGTCCGGGCCCAGCCGCTGTGGGTCACCGTGCCCGCCTGGGCCGCGTAGACCGGGCTGCCGTAGGGCGCTCCCAGGTCCAGGGCTGGGTGCTCCTCGCTGTACCCCTGGGTGATCTGCCCGACCACGGGCCAGGCGAAGGGGCTGTCGGGGGAGAGATCGGGTTGGGGCCAGCGGAGCTCCCGGCGTCCACCGGGAACGACCAACTTTTGATCCTCTCTCAACCGGTAGGGAGCTTGCAGGTTATTCAGGGGATGGTCTATGATCACGGTCGGCGTCACCCCGTAGGCCAGAGCGATGGTTGTCACCGTCTCGCCTTCCTGCACAGTGTGGTAGGCCCCTTTGACCGGCAGGATGATCAACTCCTGGCCCACCGACAGCAGATCAGGGTTGCGGGCCAGGTCCTCGTTGGACCAGCGCAGGGTGTCAACGTCCAGCCCGAAACGGGCGGCGATGCTCCACAGGCTGTCGCCTTCCCCCACTGTGTAGGTGATCACCCTCTGAGGGGTGGGGATAGGGCCTGGCTGAACCTGGGGCAGCCCTGGCCCTTCGCTCGGTTGTGGGATGGGGATTGGGGGCGTCTGGGGCTCATCAGCGTTGGCGCTTTCCCTGGGCGAGATTTCTGTTGGTCCCACGGGTGATGCTTGCGCTTGAAGGGTGGAGGCCGCGCCGGGGGTGGGGTTGGCGGAAGGGGGCTGCTTCCCCAGGATGTACGCCCGCCCGGCCAGGCCTCCGCCGACCGCTGCCGATACCAACAAGACCACCATAACAACCCGGCGCAGGAACCGCTTGCTGCGTTGGGAGACGATCATGCGCCCTTTCCCCGGTCTTTATTCCAGCAGCAATGTTTGTATTTCTTGCCACTGCCACAAGGACAGGGGTCGTTGCGCCCCACTTTCTTTTCGGCGGGCGGGGGCGTCGGGGGAGCGTGCACCAGTTGGCCGTCTTCCTCTACCAGGGGCTGGCCGCAGTCGGGGCAAAGGGGGCGCCCCTGGGCATCCTGGCGGAGGCGATGGACCTGGCCTTCGTCGTCCTCTATGAGGCGTGGCTCCAGTTGCTCAGGGCTGTGCAGGGGGATCCTGCGCATGGCGCGTTTCAGAGCTGGCTCTTGCTCTACTATGTTGACCCCTAGCTCGCCCAGGGCTATGGCCAGGGTAGCTACGTCGCTTGGCTGAAGGTCCCCTTCGTTCAGGGCAAGGCGTAGAAGCGGGATGGCTCGCTGGTCGCCCAAGAGGCCCAAGGCGCCGACGGCCAGAGTCCGCGCTCCATCCCAGTCCGTCTGCTCGTAAAAGGTCCTGAGGGCCGGGTAGGCTCGCTCGTCCTCCTGGCCGATCAGCCCGATCAGCCCGGCTACTTCGCCCTGCAGACCGGTGTGCCGGGACCAGCGCAGGAAATCCAGGGCCGCTGGCAGCGCCGCCGGGCCTATCTGCTCCAGGGCTTCCAGGATGGTCTGGCGTATGATCTCGTCCTGCCGGGACTCGGCCAGGACATCCATCAGGTCGTCCACGGCTTCCTCGGCTCTCAGTTCGCCCAGGAGGCGCACGGCATGGATAGGAACCCAGCCCTCGCCTGGGCTGTCCGTGTCGTAGAGGGTCTCGTCGTAGAGCAAGCGGCGCAAGGCTGGGATCACTGTCTCACGCCGGGCGTGGAACTGCTCCACCAGATCGGACGTCAGCGCCTGCTCACCCTCGTAGAGCCGCTGGATAAGGGACTCGGTCTCAGGAGGTATCGCGGCTGCCTCCGTCCTGGGCATGGCCGGTGGGACCTCCTCGGGCGCTGCCTGTCGGCGGGCATGCTCCTCCGAGAACTCGGCCAGAGGCCATTGGCCAACCCGGCGCAAGCTGGTGATAAAGTTGAGGATGGCTATGGCCCACTCACGCAAAGGCTCTGCCAATTCGCGGGGCCAGAGTGGCCACAAGGGCTGGCCTTGCAAGGCCAGTGCCCCAGCCTGTCCCAGCAAATTGAGGGCCTGGTACTCGTCCTCGTCAAAGATATCCGATGCCATGGAGAGAAGAGCGTTGGGATCGTCGTCCAGGCTGTACTCTCCCCTGACATAGGCGAACAGCGTGGCCACCAATCCGTCTGCTCGCTGGCGCAAGGTCTGTCCGGCATCCTCGGCCAGGTGCTCGTAGGCCCGCTGTACCTCTTTAGAAAAGTCCGTGGCGTCCTCCTTGAAATCCAGCCCGAGCAGCGCTGTTCCCATCAAGGCCACGATGACCGGTGCCAACTCTGACGGGGCGTCAAAGATGGTCTCCAGTGTGCTCTGACCGAGGGCTATTTCCACCGCGTAGGCGTAGGCGTACGCGACCTCTTCGGCGTCAACCTGTCTCTCAGGCGGCAGGGCCTCCAGGAACAGGGCCAATTCCTCCGGCTGAGCGAGATGCTCGGTGCCTTCTATCCAGGGGAGCCGCCATTGTCTCTTCTCCTCCTCTGGCACCTCGACGCCGAGCTCCTCCAAGGCGGCGATCACCTCGATCCCATCGTTGAGGCTTAGCTCAGGGTCCTTCAACGCCTCCTGCAACAAGGGGACAGCCCGCTCGTCGCCCAATACCTCCAGTCCTACGACCACCAGGACACGCCTCTCCCCCCAGGTCGTCGCCTGATAAAGGTCCAGCAGCGCCTGGTAGGCTTTTTCGCTTCCCTGGCCGACCTCACCCAGGGTGGGAGCGAGGCCGGTTTTGAGCGTCATATCCTGGCTGGACCGCATGGTGTTCAGGAGGGCGGGCAGGGCGGGCGCGCCCATTTCTTCCAGGGCCAAGAGGGCTTCATTGTACAGGACATCGAAGGTCTCTGTCTCCGCCACGATGTCAATGAGCAGGGGCGCTGCCTCGGCAGCTTTCAGTTTGCCCAGCATCTCCACAGCGTGGATGGGGGCCCAGCCTTCGCCGGGCGCGTCCTCGTCCCACAGGTGGCGGTCCTCAGCGATCGCGATGAGGCGGGGGATGAGGGCTTGCTGAAGAGCGGCGATGCGTTCCTGAAGCTCAGGGGTGAGGGCGTCTTTGCCCTCGAAAAGCTTGTCTAACAGTTCCTCTAAGTCGGCTTTTTCAGCCATTGCTCATATCTTCCTTCCCCGAGTAGTCTGTTTATACCTCTGCCATCGTGAGGGCCATGATGGCCTTCTGAACGTGCAGGCGGTTTTCGGCCACATCGTAGATACAGGAGCGGGGGCCGCTGGCTACCTCGTCGGTCACCTCGTGCCCCCGGTCTATGGGCATGGGGTGGGTAAAGATGGCATCGTCTGTC
>Ga0180438_10002630_pt1 | contig 28732 bp, 29 predicted proteins | sample SS_ome_12_FD_132455 | JGI IMG/M metagenome (GOLD analysis project Ga0180438, IMG submission 132455) | Hypersaline lake sediment archaeal communities from the Salton Sea, California, USA - SS_3_D_2 metaG | ecosystem: Environmental > Aquatic > Non-marine Saline and Alkaline > Hypersaline >...
GAGGAGGCCTGGGTATGGAGGGGGATTCCCAGCAGGAAGCCGATGAGCGCGCCGAGAGCGGCGATCTGGGCGAGGGCGAGATCGACGAAGATGATCTCGCGCTTGATGACGTGGATGCCGAGATAGGACAGCATCCCGACCATGAGCACGCACAGGCAGAAGGCCGGCAGCATGACCTGAACGGCTGCGACGAAATCCATTTCTTATCTCCTGCTTCGACAGCGCGCGCCCCGGGGGGGCATCGGGGCCGCCGGATGCCCCCCGGAACGCAACTGCTACCCTGTGACGAGGCCGGTTTGCCGGCCGGCGTCGAGGAGGCGCTTCACCCAGAGATCGAACAGCTCGAAGTAGTCGTCCGCTCCCGGCCCGCCGCCGACGTACAGGGGCACGATCACGGCTACAGCGTCGGTCCTGGCGGCGACGCTCTTCACTTGCTTCTCGTCGAAGTAGTTGGCCGCGAGGATGACGCGGATTGGGCGATGTTTCATAAGCTGGACGAGCTCGGTGACGTGCTTCGCCGAGGGCGGGATGCCGGGCTTGGGCTCGACGGTGCCGGCCTCCTCCAGCCCGAACAGGCGGAGGAAGTAGACCCAGTTCTTGTGGTAGGTGACGATGGGCTTGCCGCGGAGCGGGAGCATCTGCTTCATCCATCCGCCGAGGTAGGTGATAAGGGGCTTGCCCTTGTAGTCCCGCTCCTCCAGAAAGGGGATGAGACGGCCTTTCTCGGCAAGGTCGCACAGAGTCTTGCCCCCGATGAGGTCCACCAACTGCTTGCCGAAAAGGGCTTCGTCGAACTTGCGCTCCAGTGCCTTGAGGTTGCGTTCGTATTCGGCCTTGCCCGCGGGATCGTTCTTGATGAGCCCGGCGGCGATGTTGCGGGCCGCCACCTTCATGTTGAGGGGGCTGCTGGTGACGTGGGGGTTGCCGTAGATGTGGAGGCCGCCTTCGACGCGGGACATGACTGTCGGTTTCTCGAGCAGCGTCATGCCCTGGGCGGCGGCGACATAGCCCGGCTGGCCGCTCCGCACCCGGTGGTTCCCCGACTTATCAATGACCGTCGGCAGCCACATCTCCAGATCGAGGCCGGTGTCAACCAGCACCTCCGCCTCCCGCACGAGATTCACGAAGGAGGGCTTGGGGCGGATGAAGTGGGCGTCCTGGTCCCCCAGCACGATGGCGGAGACGGAGACGCGGTCGCCGCCGATTTCCCGGGCGAAGGAGGCGTAGTCGGGGAGGGTAGTGACCACGCGAAGCTTGGCGGCGGCGCAGGGCGCGGCAATGAGTATGGCCAACAGCAGGGCCAGTGGAATCACGGTTCGTTTCACGGTTGATGCTCCTCTCATTCCGATGACCTCATCAGTAGCGCTCGTGCTTGTGGGGGCCGGCGGCGAAGATGCACTGCAGGTAAAGGGCGTCCTCATCCGGCCCCATGTCGTGGTTGTCGAGGTGGTTCAGCTCCAGCCGCCAGTGGACCCAGGGGCTCTGGTACCAGGTGAGGTAAGGGGCGAAGAGCCACTGATGGGCCCCGGGCTCGGTGACCGCGAGAGGGGCGAGCGAGAGCCCGGGAAGGTCGGCGTAGGCCTTGATGTCGGGTTCGTAGTAGTCAACGCGCAGGCCGGCGTCGAGGGTGCGGTCGAGCTTCCTCTGGTAGTAGGAGTAGGCGCCCCAGGCCCGGAGAGTGTCCTCCCCGGAGCCATCCGGGGCGAGGATGTCCTTGTTCAGCAGGTAGGCCTCGGTGCGCCATACGGAGTTCTCATAGCGCATCCGGTCGGTAGGCTCCCACAGATAAGTCAGATCCGCTCCGAGCACCGTGGTCCACAGGTCGTTCCGCTGGGACACGACCTCGTCGTCCACCATGATATCCCAGCTGTCGTTCCGGCCGACCAGACCGGTGAGGCCGAACTCCAGGTAGGCGTCCTTGCTCAGGTCCCGGTAGTTCTTATAGTGGGCGAGGACCGCGGGCATGTTGCGGCTGTTCTGGCCGAAGACACGGCCGTTCTCGCCATTGGTGACCTCGAGGGTGAGCTCCTGAGCCGCCTCGCCGAGCGGCGGAAGCTGCCACTCGCTGGAGAAGCCTATCTGGTTCAGCCCGCCCGGCCCGAAGACCTGGCGAAGCGGGAGGGGGAAGTCCAACTGGTCGAGCCCGTGCTTATGCCAGCGGTTGACCACACCGAACTGCTGGCGGAAGCGGCCCAGAGTGAGGTTCATGTTCGGCAGCAGACCGTAGCGGGTGAAGTAAGCTTCGCCGATGGCGGCTCCATTATCCGTCACCGGCACCGCCGCCTTGAACCTGGAGTAAGGATCGAGGTAGGACTCGAAGTGGAGGCCGAGGGTGCGGAAGGTGTTGTCGTAGTGTTCGGTTACGCTCTCTCCGGAGCGGTAGGATGAGATGAAGTCTCCGGTAACGCTGATCTCCGGGTTGAGCGACTGGAGGCCCAGCGCGCCGGAGGTGAAGGCGGGCTCTTCAGTCTGGGCCGGGGCTTCTTCGGCGGCGGTCTCCCGCTCGGCGGCGGCGATGAGGTCGGCGAGCTCGGCCTCTTCCGCCCCGGCGGGGGAAGCGCCGGGGGCCTCGAGTTCCTGGAGGCGGGCGCGCAGGGCGGAGACTTCGCCCTGGAGCTCGGACAGGCGGGCCGACATCTCGGTGAGTCGCTCCTGGAGATCCGCCATGGTTGGCTCCGCCGACTCCGCACAGGCGGGTCTGAGGAGGGCGAACGTACAGATCAGTGACGCACACAACAACAGCAGGACGCGACGGGGCATGACTGCTCCCTCCTGGATGAATGGACGTAGGCAGGGACGCGCGCGTCGGCGCGCGGTGCGGATTGCGAGAGGGTCGAGGGGGGTCAGGAGAGAGGTGGCGCGCGGGGGTCGAAGCTGAGGACATCCGTCCCGAGCAGGCAACTCTCGCAGGCAGCGGCGCGGAAGGCGACAACAGGCTCCGACGGGGTGTCGGGCGAGATGTGTGAGGTGGCGCCCGACTGCATTTGCCAGAGGCAGGCGATACAGGGGGCGTCGGCTGATGCCGAACTGTCTTGCTGGAGCCGCGGCGCTCCGCCGGGGACGCCGGATTCGGAGGCGGCCGGCGGGTCGGTCACTGCGAGGGGGTGGTTGTGGATGCCGCCGCTGGCCATCAACAGCGCCCAAGGCAAGAGCCAGAAGACGGCGAGCCAGGGCCTACCTATGCCAGGCGCACGCTTGGATCGTCGTCTCGCCAACTCAGCGACTCCGCGTGGGCGTCATCCAGATGCTCACTCGAGGACAGTGTACGTTACACGCAACACTGAGTATACTCGGCCGGTGTGGTGTCGTCAAGACGGTGAAGGCGTCTGCGTCACGCGGCGAGGAGGCAGCGCCGCGGCAAGCCGCAGAGGTGGCAGACGGCGGCGGAGGTGACGCCGTAGAGGAGGAGGGGTGTATCGTACTTGCGGGCGAGGCGGAAAAGGCCGTCCACGGTGCCGTTGGCGACGGTGCTGCCGGTGGCGAGAACGAGGTCGCTTTCGCGGATGAGGTCTTCGGCGCGGGTGAGGCCGTCCCAGATCTCGACGCCGCCGACGCGGCGGCCGATGTTCTCTTCGAGGAGGTCGACGACGCGAACGTTCTCGGGACCGAAGTGCTTGCCGAGGCCGGCGACCAGGCCGGGCTGATAGCCGACGACGCCGACGCGGATGGCGCCATACTCGCGGCGCAGGTCGGCCGCCATCTGTTCGCCGCAGCGCTCTATGTCTTCGCTGTGGCAGTGGATGGTGCGATCCACGAGGCCGAGCGAGCGGAGGGCCGCGTTCATGGCGGCGGTGAGGAGCGCGCGGTGCCGATGCCTGTCGAGGGGCAGCGCGAGAAGATCTCGAAGGGAGCCCTTCCAGGAGGAGGGCGCGCTGGTGAAGGCGTGGCCCTTGGCGCCCTGGAACTCGGCCTCGATCATGACCTCCTTGCCGCGCAGGATGGGGAGGTCGTCGTAAATGGGCTTGCCGATGGCTTCCTCGGTGGAGAGGGTGCGGGCGGTGATGCCCACGGGAGCGCCAAGAAGGCCCCGCTCCTCGGCGAGGCGGGCGAACTCGCGGCGGGCGCATTCGAGAAGGGATTCGTCTTGGCCGGCAACGGGCTCATCGGTCACGATAGGGCGTCCCATGAGAGGATGTCGTCCCACAGCGCGCGCATACTCTTCGCCGCCTCGCCGTTGTTCCATTCCACGATTGGGATGGCCTGAGCCGTCGCCTCGGCGACGGCCTCATCGAAGGGAAGGCGGCGCATGGGCACGGCGCCCAGCTCACGGACGAGGCGCTCGATCTCGTCGGCGAGGGCGGGGTTGATGTCCCACTTGTTGACGGAGACGGCGGTAGGGACGCGGAAGTGGGCGGCAAGCTGGAGGACCCGCTCGAGATCGTGGCGTCCGGAGGGGGTGGGCTCGGTGATGGCGAGGGCCGCGTCCACGCCGGAAAGGGAGGCGATGACGGGGCAGCCGATCCCGGGAGAGCCATCCGTGAGGATGAGATCGACGCCGCCATCCTCGGCGGCTGTGCGAGCGACCTCGCGAACGTGGCTGACGAGTCGCCCGGAGGCCTCGGCTCCTGCCAGGAGGCGTGCGTGGACGAGCAATCCGAAACGGGTGTCGCTGAGGTAGAGGCGGCCGGTGATCTGGGGCTGCATGGTGATGGCTTCTGCCGGGCAGACGATGCTGCAGGTGGCGCAGCCCTCGCAGCGGCGGGGATCGACGAGGCCGTCTCGGATGGCGAGGAACTCGCACACCTCGGTGCAACGGCCGCACTCGGTGCAGGCGTCCCTGTCGACGACGGCGAGTTCCGCCCCCGAGTAGGGCCGGTCTTCGAGCTGCTTGGGGGAGAGGAGGAGGTGGAGGTTCGGAGCATCGACGTCGGCGTCGGCGATTACCTTCGAGTGGGCGAGTGCTGCGAAAGAACCGAGGACGGTGGTCTTGCCGGTGCCGCCCTTGCCGCTGATGACGACGAGCTCCTTCACGAGCGAACCTCCTCTCGGACTTGATGCCAGACCTGCTGGAGCTTCTCGGAGTATTCAGGGAACGCCTCCGAGAGGGGCTCGGCCCGTGAGTAGGCCTCGGCGATGCGGCGGTCGAAGGGGATCTTGAGGAGGACCGGGATGCCGCGGGCACGACACTCGTCCTCGATGAGCGCGTCCGTGCGGCCGCTGCGGTTGATGAGGACCGCGGCGGGGATGTCGAGCTCGGAGGCGAGGTCCATCGCCATGCAGAGGTCGTGGAGGCCGAAGGGCGTAGGCTCGGTGACGAGGAGGCAGGCGTCGGCGCTGGCGATGGTCTCCTGCACGGCACAGGCGGTGCCGGGCGGGGCGTCGATCACGGCCGGAGCGCCGGGGTCGAGGCGGGCGATCTCCTCATGGACGATGCGGACGGCGGAGGGCTCGGCGGGCTTGAGGCGGCCTTGGAGGAATCGATGCCCGCGGGCCTCTCCGATCTCCACCTCGCCGATGCGGCGGTCTCTTCTCTCGATGGCCTTCTCGGGGCAGACGTAAACGCACCCGCCGCATCCGTGGCAGAGCTCGGGGAAGATGAGCACCTTCTCTTTGATAACGGCGAGAGCGTTGAAACGGCAGAACTCGGCGCACTTGCCGCAAAAGGTGCAGGCGTCCAGGTCCACCTCCGGGACCATCATATGGACCGGGATGGTCTCGTGGATGGTGGGGGAGAGGAAGAGGAGGCAGTTGGGCTCTTCGGCGTCGGCGTCCACGAGCTGGGCACCGGGGATCGAGAGGGCGAGGGCGACGGCGACGGTGGTCTTTCCGGTGCCACCCTTGCCGCTTGCGACGGCGATCTTCATAGAGCGCATTTCATGACCCTCACTCGCCTGGCTGTCCGCGAGAGACGCTGGCATGAAATGCGCCTGCTGGAGCCTGGCGGCTTGTGCTGCTGTTTCGTAACCTCAGATGGAGGCTGTGAAACAGCTTCTAAGGTATTCCTTCTGTTCTTCATCCAGATTTGATGTCGATGACGGGGCTGCCGTCGAGGGCGTCGAGGTCGGCCACGGAGAGTGAGTTCTCCCGGCGGGACAGGAGCCGGACGCGGGTCAGCCCGATGGGGTTGGGGCGGCAGGGGCTGTGGAGCGCGAAGACGCCCCGCTTTGGCTGGGAGCGATCGCCCATCGGATGAGTGCGCAGGCGGCGCCGCTCCTCGGGCGGGAGCTCGTGCATCCAGAAGAGTATCCACAGGTGGCCCTGGTCCTCGACACCGTCGAGGGCGTCGGCGTACTCGGGAGAGACTTCTATCACGGATTCGTCGCCGCCGCGGGCGACGCGGCCGATTGGATGCAGGGCGATTGTCTCGGACATGGGTCTTCTGGTCCAGTCTCAGTCGGGATCGTGTTGTCGGTGCTTTCTCTACTTCTTATGGGCAGGGTCAGCGCCCCCTGGTCATTGGCTGGCCGCACTTGGGACATTTCTGCTGGTTGCAGGGGAGGCCGACCTGATGGGCGACGGTGTGGCCGCAGCCCGGGCAGACGCAGTTGCCGCCTGGGCCGGCAGCGAAACCGCCCATGCGGCCCCCACCGCCGGCGGCGGGACGACCGCGACCTGCGCCGCGGCCGGTGCCCGGTCCCTGACCTGTCGGTCCGGTGCCATCTCCACGTGGCATGCTCTCTCACCTCCCGTCTAAAGAAGTGCTGTCGTCCTCAGCGGGCGGGTTCGCCCTGTCCTCCCACACCGCCGGCGCCGAAGTGGCCGCCGACAGAGGGGCCGGAGATGGGCTGGAGAATGCCTCGCTTGAGGGATTCGATCGCGTCTCGCACCACACCGGAGACGTTGGTGTAGATTTGGATGTCAGCGGCGTTGAGGGTGCGGAAGGCGTTGGGCCCGCAGTTGCCGGTGAGGACGGCCTGAGCGCCTTTGCCGGCGACCATCTGGGCGGTCTGGATGCCGGCGCCGCCGCCGGCGGCAACGTTGGGGTTGTCGATAGCCTCGACATCGAGGCTATCGGTATCGACGATCAGAAGATACTGGGCGCGGCCGAACCGGGGATCGACTTGGGAGTCCAACGTCGCGCCCACACTGGTAACGGCGATCTTCATAGCGTGCTCCTTTCCTTGGTTTCAGCACCGGGGAGCGGACCGGCGCCCGCCCGTAGAGGACCCACTGATGGCTGCGGTCTGATGCTCAGGGGCGACGGCGGCCGCTCCCCGGTCTTGGGACTGCCGAATCAGTCCTTCTCATGCTGCAGCTCCTGGAGGCGGGAGTTCACCGCCTCCAGCTGCTGCTTGAGCCAGTCGGCTTGGTCACGGAGCGCCGCGAGCCCTTCCTCGGAAGTGGGCTCGGGGGCTGCATAGGCGCCGGGAAACGGGGCGGGAGCGAAACCCCACCCGCCTCCCGCGCCGCGGCCCCAGCCGCGGCGCCAGCCCATGCCCATACCTCGGCCACCGCCGCGGCCCCAGGCCATGCCCAGGCCGCGACCGGGACCCGGGTTCATGAAGCCGGGCACTCCATAGCCGGCACAGTAGCCGGCTGCACGTCCAGTCATTGGGCCCATACCACCTGGGCCGGTTCCATCACCACGTGGCATCTTCGTTTCTCCTTTCTGACGAGATTGACACCCTGCCGACGCGCCCGCGTCGGCGGCGAGAGCTTTCAGGAAGGGGCATGATCGCAGAGACTGTCAGCGCCTGTGAGGGCGCCCTGGCAGAGGCCGTCGACGGCATCTTTGACGGAGCAGGAGACGCCGACGACGGTCTGTATCCCCTTCTCGTCGAAGAGCGTCTGGGCGCGAGGCCCCATGCCACCGGCGACGATGCAGGTGACGTGCCGCACGGCGAGGTAGCCGGGCAGGAATCCGGGTTCGTGGCCCGGGTTTGGGATACGCTCTTGCCGTGTAACCTTGCCCTCGTCGATGTCGACGATCGTGTACCCTTCGCATCGCCCGAAGTGAGCGGCAACGCGGTCTCCGTCAGTCGAGATGGCGAATCGCATTCGTCTCCTCCCTGTGTAATGTCAGACCGAAGCTGCCTCCGCCGAGAGCGTCGGCAGCCCGGCACGCTTTCGCCGCAGATCGCTGTTACATGTAAGTAGCATCTTGCCTGACAAGAACGACCCTCCCTTGCGCAGCATAATCGGTCGATATCGGGCTAGTCTGCGGAGGCCGCGCCCTTGCTTGCCTTCTGCGCCTTGCCGACCTTGCGGCTCTCCCCGACCAGGACACTGACGGCGGCGGTGATGCCCTCCATCACCTCAACCCATTCCGCCAGGTGCTCCAGGCCCCGCTCGGTAAGGGTGTAGAGCCTCCGGGCGGGTCCTCCACCGCTGGTGTCCCAGCCGGACGTCACGCAGTCCGTTGCCTCAAGGCGGCGCAGGGCGCGGTAGATGGCGGCCCCATCGAGGCCTGCGTGGGTCACCGCCATTGGCTCCGCCTCGGCGGCAATCTGATAACCATGGGCCGTGCCCAACCGGGAGAGCACAAGCAGCACGATGGGCTCCGTGAACCGGTATAGGTTCCCCATTTCGCAACTGCAGGGATGGCCCCCCAGTTGATCTCTATGATTTCGTCCGTGTCCTCGTCGCTTTCGCATGATCTCTACCTGTATCTTGCATATATAGTATACCACAGATAGCGTACGCGTCAATCCCCCGGAGCCCTATTTCAGCACATAGACGTTGGGTCCGCCATGCGCGGCGGCGCCTGGTCCGCCTTACAGGGATGGCGGAGACCCAAGGATATGGCACCTCTCGGACACCCTTCGATGCAGTCTCCGCAGAGAACGCAGTCGGCGGTGCCGGGGGTGGTGTAGGTGCGGCACTCCCGCGGGTATTTCCCGCAGTCCGAACACCGATCTTCCCGGCGGGCGAGCCGGAAGAGGCTGATGCGGTTGCCGACGGTCAGGAGAGCGCCAAGGGGACAGAGGTAGCGGCACCAGGCGCGAGAGAGTACGACCGCCAGGCCGACGCCAGCGAGGATGACGATGACGCGAAACCGGGAGTAGACGTCGTACGTGAGCCAGCTCACGCGTACCGCGTCGAGGCTCCAGTCGGCGTGCGCGCGCACGGGGATGGCGAAGCGCTGGTTGAGCGTGTAGAAACCGAGGATCGTGACTGCAAGCAGCACGTACTTGAGTCCCTTGAGCCACCGATCGGCGCGGCCGAAGCGAGGCCGTCGGAGTGCCCGGAGTTTCGGCACGCGCGCGAGCAGGTCCTGGATCGTGCCCATGGGGCAGGTCCAGCCGCAGAAGACGCGGCCGGCGAGGACGCTGGAGATGGCGATGAACCCGATGGCCCAGGGCTGGAGCCAGGTGCCCGGACAGACGCGCATGGGACAATGCGTGCACGACATGAAAGGGATGCCATAGGGGCAGCGGAGCGCGCCGATGAAGAGCCACTCCCCGGTGACCGCGAGGGTGCCGAGCTGGACGACTTGGCGGATGGGGCCGATGCGCTTCTTCCTGGGCTGCGTCTCGGTCACGGCCTAGTCCTCGGGAGTCGGATGGCTCTGGGCCAAGACTGCCTCCCGCCGGTTCGTCTGCTCGATGGCGGCGCGGGCCTTCTCCGCCCACTCGGATTCGGGGTGGGTTTCGGTGGTCTGTTGCCAGGCGGCACCTGCGAGGTCGGGACGTCCTCGCAGGTGCTGGCATTCGCCGAGGCGGTAGGAGGCCTCCGCCTGGAAGGGATTCGCCTGGCCCGCGGTGAGGACGTGCAAGACCTTCAGGTACTCCTTGATGGCGAGAAGCGGGAGCTCGCAGTCGACGAGCTGGGCCGCGAGGTGGTACCGCTGAATGAGCGGCGAGGGGAGATCCTCCGGCAGCGCGGGCGCCAGCCGGCTCGCGTCTGAGGAGAAGGGATCGCTGGCGCCCACGGCGGCGAGAGCGCCACTGGCGCGGTCTGCCCACTCGCCCTCGGGATGCTGCTCGATCAGGCGACGCCACTGACGGGCGGCGGCATCGGGGCTCCCGAGACGGTAGGCGCACACGCCCATGCGGTAGCGGGCGTACTCCTTTCGTGGATTCCCGCCGCCCTTCGGCGTGTAGATGTCGCAGAGGACCTTGGCGTACTCCTGGAGCGCGTACTCGGTGTTGGCGTTCTCGTAGAGGTCTTCGGCATAGCTGAGACCTCGGTCGACGTCCGAGCCGCGGGCGCGCAGCGGCCGCCAGGTTCCGCCGAGATTGGCAACTGAGCCGTCATCCTGGAGGCCGCCGGTCTCGAGCACGGCGCGCCAGGCGGCGATGCCGTGGCGGGCCGTCCGCGCGTACGGCGAATCGGGGTGCTCCGAGATGACGCGCTGCCACTGCGCGATGGCCAGGTCTGGGCGGCCGAGCATGGCCTGGCAGGTGCCCACGCGGAAGCGCGCCTCGGCCGCGCGGGGGCTGTCGGGGAAGAGGTTCGGTATCTTGAGGAAGTCTCGAATGGCGAAGCCGTAGAGCCCCTGGGCGAGACACCCTTCGGCGACGAGGAACTGCCTTTCCTGGGCCGGTGTGTCCTCCGTGATGCACGGCTCGGCCGACTCCGCCGGGGGCGGAAGCTCCTTTCCGAGCAGCTTGAGAGCTTTCCCCGCGCGCTCGGTCCAGACGCTCTCGGGGTGGCGTGCGACGGTCTTCTCCCACTGGACGACGGCGAGGTCGGAGCGGCCGCGGTGGAGTGCGATGCGGCCGAGCTCGAACTCGGCGCGCGCTTCCTGGTCGGAGGGTCCGAAGTAGTAGAGGATGTCGAGCCAGCGGCGGGCGGCCTCGTCCCAGTCCTCGTTGGCGGCCATCTCCTCGGCGAGGCGGACCTGGACGGGGATGGATTTGGGAGTCAGCTTTCCCGCGGTGGCGCTGTGGCAGCACGAGAAGAGGAAGAGTCCGGCCAACGCCGCGGACATGAACGCCGGTTTCTTACACGAGGTCATCAGCGATCTCTGCTCCTTCCTGCCGATGGCGCCGGGCCGGCGCCTTTTGTGGCGCGCATCTGAAACAGCGGCCGATAGGATTTCGCTTCGGCGGAAAGCCGGTGGATGTACCCATGCTTCGCACAGAGGTTCAACCCCAGCTCGCCCCGGAGATCCTGAGTGTAGCGACCGGCAAGTTCCGGGCTCTTGCCATCTGCGATCAGGGCGCAGCGCTGAGGGATGGCGCCGTGCCCTTCCTTCATGGCCGCCATGACTTCGACGGGGATGGGGATGACGTCCACCTTCCCCTTCGTCTCCGCAACGGTCGTCATACTGAGACGGGTAACGCTCGCATGGGCGCGGCCTTCGATGACGGCGGGGAACACCTTCCAGCCGCAATCCTGAGCTTCGATGGCATTCCGGACGTAGCCCTCCCAGATCCCGGGCTCGACGACTTCATCGGCGGCTTCGAGGATGAACTGAATCACCTTGCCGGAGGGGCCGGAGGATGTGGGCGCATAGACGGTTTTCACGTCCGGCCGCTTCAGGTCTGCGACCCCGCCGATGCCGGCCGGGTTGCCGGGGGGGACGATGATGACGTACGGGTCGAGCGCGAACACCTCGGGTTTGCCGGCAAGCCGTCCGCGCTGCTGGAGATCGGACCACCCGGGCCCGGAGCGGCCGACGAGGACGTCCACGCCGCGGGGCCGGGTCGCCAGCACGGAGATGAGATGTTCGACGGGGGCGGAGGAGTAGATGATGCGGCAGCCCCCGAGCTGTTCGAAGCGCCGGTTGAACTCGAGCAGGAAGTCGTAGTTGCCGCCGCAGGACCAGACGAGAAGCTCGGGGCGGCGCCCGCGAGAGGAGAGACCGCAGCCGGCGAGGACGGAGGCGGCCGCGCCGCCGGCGGTGAGCCGCAGGAAGTCGCGCCTGGAGATGCTGTCAGGGGTCGGCTTGGGACGACGCGGTGTCAGCCGGAGGCGCGGCAAGGGACCTGTCCTTTCGCCTCCAGCGGGGGGGCGATGACATCGGCGCGGCACTGGGTGCAGGCGCGGAACTGAGGGAGCCAGGGCTCGCATTGGGCGCGGACCTGCTCCATCTCATCGGGGGTGGGTGCTCGCCGGTCGCGCATCCGGCCGCGGGGGATCAGCGGCATGATGTTGTGGCGGTGGGCTCCGATGGCACCGGCTCGTAGGGCGACGGCTTCCATGTCGGTCTCGGTGATGCCGGGTATGAGAACCGAGTTCACCTTGACCAGGAGTCCGGCGCCTACCGCCGCGGCGAGGCCGCGCCACTGGCGCGAGAGGACCTCGGGGGCGGCCGCGGGGCCGACAATACGGTCGCCTTCGATCACCGCCCAGTCGTAGAGCTGGGCCGCGGTCTCCGGCCGGGTGGTGTTGATGGTGACGGTGAGGGACCGAAGGCCGGCGGCGAGAAGCCCCGGCAGCGCCGCCTCGAGCCTCAGCCCATTGGTGCTCAAGCAGAGGATGATATCCCGGTGGGCCTGCCGGAGGAGACGGAGGGTGGTGAGGGTGGCGGGGTTGGCAAGGGGCTCGCCGGGGCCGGCGATGCCGACCACGCGCAGCCATCCCTTCGCCTGGACCTCGTCCACGCGCGCCACCGCCTCGGCGGGGGTCAGCACGCGCGCGGCCGTCCCCGGACCGCCGACGGAGTCGGCCTTCGCCCCAATAGCTCGCTCGCAGTACCGACATCCCAGGTTGCACCGGGGCGCCACGGCCAGATGGAGCCGCCCATGGTGGAGGCGCGCGGTCTCCGTGTAGCAGGGATGCTCTGCGGCCAGCGCAGCGGCTTGTGTGTCTGGTGGTGTCATGGGCTCACGTGTTCACGAGTCGGAATCTCACCCGAAAGGCGATAGCTGCGGCGACGGCATAACCGTCCCTGAGCGCCGGTGAAAACCGCGTCTTCCTGACATGGGCGACGGCGGCCTGGTCGAGCGCGGCGTGGCCGGCGGAGCGAAAGACGGTGACATTGCGGGCGCTCCCGTCGATGCCGACCGTGAGCTTCAGCACGACCGTGCCCTCGATCCCCTGCTGCCGCGCCTGTTCCGGATAGGGCGGGTCGATCCAGTCGATCACGCGCGGCGGGCGGGAGGGGCCTTTGGGCCGTGGCGGAGGCTCTGGCTTGGACACGGGGGCGGGGGACTCGACGGCCTCGGCCGTGCCACCGCCCTCTTCTTCCGTGCCGAAGGGGCCGACGCCCACGGCCGTGCCGGTGCCTCCGAGCCCGAATGCGCCGGCTTCACCAGGGGTCAGCTCGTGCGCGCGCCCGAAGATTTCACCGGAGACGATGATGGCGGCATCCACCTCCGACTCTCTGACGACAACATCTTCCGAGAGTGCCGGGCGGTCGAGCGTGATCCCAGACTGCGGCGCAGGCGCCGCCTCGAACGCTTCGTCCGGCAACACCACTTTCCCCGCCTTCGGGGCGGCCGGTGGTCTGTTCGGCATTGGCTTCTCAACGGTCACCGCCGGCTCCGCCTTGGGCTTCGGTTTGGGCTTCGGCTTTGGGGGCAGCGGAGGCGGCTTCGTCGGCCGGTGGTCCTGGACGAGCTTCACGTCGACGCGGGGCTCGCAGTCCTGGCCGAGCTTCGGGCAGACGACCCGGCCGACGTGGCAGACGCAGTCGCCCCAGCGGTGCACGGCATAGAGGGTGCCGCCGTGCAAGACGACGGACAGCAGCAGGGCGAAGAGGAAAACGCGGTCGAGGACTCCCCGCGATGGGCCGTGCTGGAAAAGCTGTGGCACCTGCATGTCAGCTCGTTCCCACCTCCCCCTCCGGGCGCTCGGTGGCGAGGGAGATATTGCGAAGCCCCACGAGCCGGGCACTGTCCATAATCCAGATGATTTGGCCGTAGGCGGCCTCGGTGTCGCCGCGGACGACGACGATCTTCTGCTCGGTCTGGGTCTCGCGGGCGGCGTCGAGGAGGGCCTGGGTGAGGTGCTCGGCCGGGGTCGCCTGCTCGTTGACGAAAAGCTGGCCCTCGGCCGTGACGATGACCGTGATCTCGCCGTCCTCCTTCGTGACGAGATCGCTGCTGACGGCCGGCGGCAGCACGACCTCCATCGCCGGTTCGGTCACGAAGAAGGTGGCCGTCACCATGAAGATGATCAGGAGCACGAGCATCACATCGGTGAGCGGCGTGATGTTGATCTCGGCGATGATGTTGCCGTTGCTGCTCTGGTTGCCCACTGCCATGGTCAGGCCTCCGGCGCCACGAGGTTGAGCATCTCGGAGGCGACGATCTCGGCGCGGCGCACGGTGCGTCCCTGCCAGATGATGAAGATGTTGTATACGATCACCGCGCTGATGGCCACGAAGAGGCCGGCGGCCGTGGCGATGAGGGCCTCAGAGATGCCCGCCGCGACGACGGCGGGGCCGGCCGCGCCGACCTGGCCGATATCGCGGAACGCACGAATGATCCCGAGCACGGTTCCAAAGAGGCCGACGAAGGGAGCGATGTTGCCGATGGTGCCGACGATGCCGAGGTGGGTGCTGAGCCGCAGGCCCTCGGCGGAGAGCGCGGCCGCCATGTGCTCTTCGACGACCTGCCTCGGCGCCCCGCATTTCTCCAGCGCCGCACCCGCGACGCGCTCGGCGGGTGCGGGCGCGTCGCGCCACTGTGGTTTCGGATTGCCCCCTGCCGCCAGCGCCTGCTCCGCCCGCGCGAGGACATCGCGCGGGTCACGATTCGCCCGCGCGAAGTGCCACAAGCGGTCGATGAGAATGGCTATGGTCAAGAGCGAGCAGAGTCCGAGTGGATACATCACGACTCCGCCCTGTTTGAGGATCTCCCACATTCTAGATCAACTCCTTCCTGCGTACGCTCGAACTGGCGGCCGGGGCAGACTCAGAAGTCCACGGAGTACTCGGCGAGATAGCTCCGGCCGGGCCGCGGGAAAGCGGGCATGGTCTCGTAGTCGGCGTCGAGCGCGTTCTCGATGAAGAGAGAGAGGCGGCCGGAGCCGACGCTTCGGGTTGCCTTGAGGTCGAAGACGAGGTAGCTGTCCACGGGAGCGGCCGTCGTCATCAGACGGTTCAGCGCCATGTAATCACTCGAGTACTTCGCGCTGAAGGCAACGCGGGTGCCGTTGACGATCGCCCTGACGCCCGCGCTCACCACACCCGCAGGCGGCTCGGCTATCGTCGGGTACAGCGGCCCGGGAACGAGCGGCTCGTTCTCGTTCGTGACGTCTTCCTTCAGCAGCATGTAGTTGGCGAACCAGCTCATATTCTCGCTGACCTTCCGGTCGTAGACGATCTCCGCCCCCCACTGCGTCAGGTCCTCGGCCTTGCTGATCCAGGCCGTCGGGCCGATGGAGCCCGGCGGGTCGTTGTAGAGGACCTGGCCGTCCTCTGTCTGGCTCCAGAAGACGTTGACCGAGAGGCTGGAGCGGGCGTCGAGGCGGGTGGTGACGCCGGCATCCGTGGCGAGGGTGCTCGCCTCCGGCGGCACGATATCCTGCTGGATGTCGCCGTCGGTGGGCAGCGGGTTCTCCTTGCCCGTGCCGACGTGCACGTGCCAGGTGGTCTTCGGCGAGGCATCGTATTCGAGCCCGGCCGAGTAGGTGAGAGCCGTATCGCAGCCACTCGGTTTGTCGTACCGAGCGCCCACGCTCAGGCGCAGGTCGGGACGCAGCGGCCGCGTGGCCTGATAGAAGGCGCTTCCCGTTCTCCGAGACTCGTCGGTGATCGTGACGCGGGGCCGGGGGAGGGGGCCGCTGGGTCCGATGAACAGGGTCTGGAACGTGTCGGACATGATCCTCGACCACTGCAGGCCGGCGCGCGTCATGCCACCGTCCTGCTTGCGAACGCTGTAGCGCAGATCGACGCCGACGTCATCCTGGGATTCCAGCCAGTTCTGCTTGACGGTGGCGAAGCTGTCGTTCGTGTACAGGTTCGTCTCGAAATCCCGGGCGCGCTGATAGTAGACGAGATCGAGGGTCGTATCCTCCTCCAGCGCTTTGCTGTACACGACGTTGGCGAACTCCTCCCGCCACGGGTCGACCTGCCAGTAGCGCGGGGGGACGATGGAGAAGTCCTCGCTCAGATCGAGCGTGCGGCGGCCGTCCAGCCAGAAGTAGTCGATGACGAGCTTGGACCCGTCGGGTTCGTTGTAGATGAGCTTTCCGAAAGCGTCCGAGTAGCGCTTCTCGCCCAGCTCCAGATGCGATTCCGCATAGTCCAGGCCGCCGTGGACCAGGTAGCCGAGGCGGCCGTCGCCGACGCCGGCCGATACCTGAGTCCGGTGCCGGCCGTAGGAGCCGTAGCTCGTGCTCGCATTGAGTTCTTCCCCCTCCTCCGGCTCCTTCGTCACGATGTTGATCACAGCCCCGGTCCCGGCCGTCGGCCCGTACACGATGGTGCCGACAGATCGAATGACGTCGATCCGCTCGATGATCTCGGCGGGCAGCGTATAGAGAATGCAGCCGGCGAAGCCGGCCTCCGCGCCTCCGGCGCCCCCACCCAGACCGGTGTAGCCCTCCCGCGCAATGGGAACCCCGTCCAGCAGCACGAGGCGGGGCGCGGCCCCGCGAATGGACAGGCGATTCTCGTAGCGCGCGCCCTGGTGGCGGATGAAGACCGATGGCGTGAGCTCGATCGCGTCCATGACATAGGCGGCGCCCGAGTCCTCGATCTCTTCGGCATCGATCTCGACCAGCGCCTCACCCGGAGCAGGGGAGATCGAGAGCAGACCCTCCCGCCTGCCGACGACCTCGACCGCGATCTCCGGGATCTCCTCCTGGGCGCCTTCCTCTTCCTGCTGTTCCGACACAGCGGGGGCTGTGCTCGGGAGCTCCGGCTCCTGCTGTTCCGACACAGCGGGGGCTGTGCCCGGGAGTTCCGGCTCCTGCTGTTCCGACACAGCGGGGGCTGTGCCCGGGAGCTCCGGCTCCTGCTGTTCCGACACAGCGGGGGCTGTGCCCGGGAGTTCCGGCTCCTGCTGTTCTGACACAGCGGGGGCTGTGCTCGGGAGCTCCGGCTCGGCCGCCCACAGGAAACCGACACAGCACGTGAGGACAGCCACGACCGATACAAGACATGCCAGGTATGGATTGGTGCGCATGGTCACTCTCCCATCCTTGAGAGTAGAATTACTCTAAATGTATACTACAGTTATGGGCAGAAAAGGACCAGACTGTAACTTTTCTGTGAACACGCGGTCCGCAATGGCCCGTCGGCACACACGTAGATCCGGCGGTAGACAGCACCGCGGCCGGCCGAACTGCTCTATCCGGCGCGGTGGCTGCATCCCAGCGGGGCTCTCCCGCCTGGACACACAAGCCGCGGGAGACAGGTCACACGGCGAGCATCATCCTGGGGAACCATCGGGGACGCTTTCATAGATGGACATCACGGGATCGCCGGCAAGGCTTCTGGTCCGAGCCCTCGTTTCAGCCTTCATCTGAGACGGCAGGCTTCCTCTCTCCTCGCGTCGAAGACCGGAAGTCGATCGCTTGGGCGAAGTTCGTTACCCTCAGGCCGACTGCCGCGGGTCATCTCATGAATGTCGCCCAAGGAAGTAATGGGCGACATTCATCAGGAATCCAGGCAATGCCTGAAGAAAGACGTTGGCGCAATGGTACTTCATTGCGCCAACGTCAGCAGACCTGTCCTCGGGTAGCTCCCTCATGCGGCGTCTTCCGGTCATACTTGCCCTTCTGGCAATAGCGGGACTGGCCTATCGTCTCTTCGGCCAGTCAGCGCAGCCGCGCCTGCTCTGGCCGGTCAACGGCCGCCTGCTCTCCCCCCTCGTCACCGACGATAGGTGGATCGGGTGGGTGGAGCAGGACGAGATTGCCTCCCGCCTCGTCGTGGCCCCGCGCAGAGGAGGGCCGCGCCGCACCGTTCTCTCTGGCGAAGGCCTCTCGGGGCTCGCCATCGAAGGCGATCGTGCCTTCGTGGCACGGGCGGAAGCTGGACCGGGCAGGGCCGGCGGCGCCCTTGAGCAGGTCACGCTCCCCGACGGCGGGGCTGCCACGATAGCTTCGCTGGTCGGCATGCCCGACGAGATCATCGCCTCAGGCGACTGGCTTGTATGGCGCAGCACCCGTAGATCCGCCCTGCCTGGCGTTCCCTTTGTCGTCGCCGCCGCTCCTCTGATCGTCATCCAGGCGCGCCGGACGGAAGGCGGGCCCGTCCATACCCTCACTGTCGTCCGCGGGGATCGCAGCGCCTCGATCGCAGGGTGCGATCTTCTCGGCGTCGTCGACGGGCAAGCCTATTGGATCGAGCGGGACAGCCCGGGCGCTGGACTTCAGACGCGCGTGCTGCGCGCCCCCTGCCAGGGCGGTGACCTCGACCGCGTCATCGAGGAACGGGGGTCGAGAGCTGCTGCTCTCCAAGACGACGTGCTGATTTGGACGGCGCCGTCGCTCGACGCAGGCGCGATCGACAGCTATGCCTCCGTCAAGCGGCTGCACATCGGTCACCCCCAACCCGAGGTCATCGCCGACTGGCTCGAACCGGGCGCAGGCGTGCTGCTCTCGCATGGCACGGCCTACGCGCACGATAGGAATGGCCTGTGGCGACTCGGCCGGCGGCGCGGAGATCAGCGGCGCCTCTTCGCCCGCCCTCCCCGCGTGATCGCCCTCAGCGCCGTCGGCGACCACGAGTACCTGGTGATGGCGGGGGCGGAGGGCTCGGTGGTTGCACAGCGACCGCTCACCTGGTGGGCGAGGATCAAGGCGGCCGTGGCGCTCTGAGGGAGAATGCCGTGCAGCGGTTGAGAAAGGAAGTCCCTCCTCTCGTCGGGGTTGTCCTCATATTGGCTGCGCTCGCCGCGGTCCAGGTCCTCTACTGGCGCGGCCTCCTGATCGAGGAAAGCCAAAGCCTGCTGCCGCGCGGCGGCGGGGGCGGGGGCGCGGCACAGGCGGATCAACCCACCGGCCTGCCCGATGTCATCGTCGAGACAGTTGCCGGCCTGGGCGACGCGGGCCACAGAGATGGTCTCCCAGTGGAGGCCCTGTTCGACGGTCCGGCCGCCGTCGCCGCGGCTCGTGACGGCGCCCTCTATGTCGCCGACAGCCGAAACCACGCCATCAGGATGATCTCGCCCACAGGCCGGGTCTCCACAGTCGCCGGCCGGCCGGGAGTGTCCGGCTATGCCGACGGGGTCGGCGTCCACGCCCGGTTCTCCGCGCCCGCCGGTGCTGCGCGGAGGCCGGACGGCGCCCTTCTCGTCGCCGACACGGGGAACCACCGCCTCCGGCGCCTCGACTCCGATGGAATCGTCTCGACCTATGCCGGCGCGGCAACACCGACCGACGATCTCGGCCGCGAGCTCGGCGGCCATCGCGATGGACCTGCCGCCCAGGCTCAGTTTCGCTATCCGGTCGGGCTCGCCGTCGACCCTTCCGGCTCCGTCTATGTCGCCGATGCCGGCAACGGCTGCGTGCGCCGCATCTCGCCCGCCGGCGAAGTGACGACGCTCCCGGTGAAGGGCGACGCCTCCCTCCAAAGCCCCACCCAGGTCTGCCTCACATCGGACGGCAGCCTGTGGGTCGCCGACACCTCCGGGCACGGCCTGTGGACCGGCCCGAAGGCGGGGCCGCTCACACCATGGCCCGGCGATGCCACCGGGGCCGGGGAGCGCTTTGCCCCTGCCGGCATCGTCGCGGTGCAGGGCGCCTCCGGAGGGGAGAGCCTCTACCTGGCGGACGCGGCCGGCGGATGTCTCTGGCGCATCGACGGCGATCGCCTCGCGCTCATCGCCGGCGGACAGCAGGCAGAGGTGCCCTTCCAGAATGGGGGCGGCGACGTCGCCCGCTTCGACCATCCCGCCGGGCTGACCCGCGGTCCCGCCGGCACGTTCTACGTGGCGGACTTCGGCAACGAGCGGATTCGTCGCGTGATACCGCCTCGGGCCGCAAAAGAGAGGGACTGAGTGCAGGTAGAAATCAGCGGACTACGCAAGGTCTACCAAGGGGGTATAATCGCCCTCCACGGTCTTGATCTGACCATTCCACCCGGCATCTTCGGCCTTCTCGGGCCCAACGCCTCGGGCAAGACGACGCTCATGCGCATCCTCGCCACCCTCCTCGAGCCCACCTCCGGCGAGGCCAGAGTCGGCGGCTACGATGTCCGCCGGGAGAAGGCCGCCGTGCGTGAGCTGTTGGGCTACATGCCCGAGGAGTTCGGGTTCTACCCGAACCTTACGGCCTACGAGATGCTCGACTACCTCGCCCTCCTCTGCCAGATCAATGACCGGAAGGAGCGCCGATCGCGAGTCGAGCAGGCCCTTCAGCGGGTGAACCTGGATCAGGTCGCCGGGCAGCGCGTCGGGACCTTCTCCAGTGGCATGAAGCGCCGCCTCGGCATCGCCCAGGCCATCCTCAACAACCCCCGCGTCCTCATCATGGACGAACCGACATCCGGGCTCGACCCGGAGGAGCGGGTCCGCCTCCGGAATCTCCTGGCCGAGCTCGCCGCCGACCGCGTCGTGATCCTCTCCACCCACATTGTCAACGACGTCGCCTCCATCGGCCAGCGCCTCGCCATACTCCGACAGGGCCGGTGCCTCTTCAGCGGCCGGCTTTCCGATCTCCTCGATCCGCTCAAAGGCAGAAGCTGGATTATCGATATCGAGGAGCAGGAGCTGAGCCGCGTGCGACAGGATTTCGAGGTCACGGGCGTCTTCCGGTCGGCGACGGGCATGCAGGTGCGCCTCCTCTCGGACACCATGTCCCACCCAAGAGGCTATGCCACCGAGCCCACGCTCGACGACGCCTACGTTGCCCTGATGAAACGCGAAGCCGGCGGGACCGACACCCCCCGCGAGCAGGAGGCCGATCCAAGTGAGACGGCCTGACCCCCCTTGGCTCCCCGCCATCCTCGCGCGGGAGTCCCGCCTCGCCTTCCGCGGCGCCACCTTCTGGGCGCTCGCAGCAGCCGGTGGCTTGCTTGCCGCATGGCGGGCCGCCATTCCCCATGCCTCCTCTGCCACCGCGGCCTTTCGCGCCTCCGAGGCCATACTGCTCGGACTCGGCCTGCTCGCCATCTTCCTCGCAGCCTCCGCCGCCGCCCTCGACCGCCGCCAGAGCGTCACCCAACTGGTCCTCGCCAAGCCCCACGGCAGTCGGCCCTCGCTCGTCCTCGTTCGCTTTGCCGCCGTCTGGCTCTCCCTCGCCGCCCTCGCCGCCATCATGCTCGCCGCCGCCTCCCTCGCCCAGGTCGCCGTCGGCGGAACCGCCTGGCATCTCTCCCCCTATGTCCACGCACTCGCTCGCACCATCCTGCCCATCGGGCTCGCCGCCGCTCTCGGCTTCTCCCTTTCCACGATCTTCGCCACTCCTCTCGCCTCGGCCGTGGCCGCCATCTACTGGATCGTCATCCCTCTCACCCGGCCCCATACCGCCGTGGCCTTCGACCTGACCCTTTCCCAGCACTGGCCCATGGCCGCTTTCCTGACGGCCTTCCTGCTGGTCCTCACGGCCGCCCTCTACGCTCGCCCCATCCGCGACCGCGGTCCCGGGACCGCCCGCCTCGCGTGGACCGGAGCTATCCTCCTCATCGCCGCCGGCGCCGCCGCCTACCGCGTCGCCGCCGCCGGGGACGACGCCCTCCTCGGCCCGGATCCCGTGCTTGCCGCCATCGCCTCTCAGTCTTGCCGAACCGGCCCTCGCGCCCCCGGATTTTGGCTCCCCGACGCCCGCGGCCGCCTCCTCGCGCTGAGCGACTACGCCGGCCGCCCCGCCGTCATCGCCTTCTGGGGTCCCGCCGTGTCCGAGTCGGCTCGATATCTCTCGTCTCTCCGCGAACTCACCACCGGTCTGGACTCCTCCGGCATCACCCGCATTGCCATTTGCGTCGACCCCGACCCCGCCGCCATGCGTCCCTTCCGCCAGGACGCCGGCCCCAGCGTCGTCATGCTCTGGGACCGCGGCCGCCACTTCGGAGAAGGCGGCTACTGGGATGACTCTCCGACCGCCGTCGCCTACGAGGTCACGGCATTGCCCACCACGTTCATCCTGGACCGCCGGCGCCGCTTGGTCCGCACGATACAGGGAGACGTCAGCCTCGACCGGCTGCGTGCCGAGGTGACTCGAGTGCTCGAACGATGAACGCCCAGCGTCCCTCCGCTCCGCCGAGATCGCCTGGTCTCTGGGCCTACAATATCCGCATACTGCTCGGCAACAGCTACTGGCTTATCATCACTCCTGTGGCCGCCGCCCAGCTCGTCCTCTTCTGGAACATGGCCGTCATGAGCATGTTGAGCTCCCCGCGCGCCGCCGGCACCGTGGAGCTGGTGGCCCCCATCCTTGCAGCGTTCCTCTGCGCCCACGCCCTCGCCCCCGAGCAGAGAAAGGTCGGCGAGTTGGTGTTCGTTCGTCCCGTCTCCATCGAGCGCATCCTCGTCCTGCGCATCGTCGCTATATTTGCCTTTGTCCTCCTCTCCATGTCCCCCGTCCTCATCCTCTACCACGTCAGGATTGCAGACTTCCCCCTGGGCATGACGCTGCTCGCCGCCCTCCCCTCCATGCTTCTCCTCTCGCTGCTTGCGCTCGGGATCGCCTCCGCCGTTCACCACCCTCTGCTCGGATTCGCCGCCGCCGCTGCCTTCTGGGTGGTCGACCTCCTCACCCGCGGCACACTGAACCCCTTGACCTCGCTCCACAGCTATGCCGGCTCGCTCTCGGGCAGCCCATTCTCCGAGATATGGCTTGCCAACAAGCTCGTGCTCCTCGGCCTCGCCGCACTCCTCTATCTCTGGGTTCGCAGCAGGCTCGGCCGTCCCGCCGCGCCCCTTCGTCTCCGGGTTGTCGCGTCCCGCTCGGCGCTGGCGATTGCCATACTCTTCGCCTACGTCGCCACAGGGTCCGGCTTCAGGCTCGGCTACGGCATCCAAAGAGAGAGCGAGATGGGCCCTCGCGCGCATCTCTGGTACCAAACGCAGTTCAGCTCCTACGGGCCCGTCCCGGTCGTTCGCTTGTTCGGCCCCGCCTTTCCCCTGTACCTCAAGGCCGCGGGCGCCGCCTCCGTCAATGGAGGCGCCCGCGGCTCCGGTGCCTCCAGCGTCGACGTTTCGCGCCTCAAGCTGCTCCAGGAGCGCTACCCCAACAGCATTTGGGCCGACAACGCCCAGCTCCTCATTGCGCTCAACGCCCTCGCTCAGCCCGCGGTCCGCCCCGCCGTGGTCATCTCCTACCAGGCCGGCAGGGATGAGCCCTCTGTGAAGGTGTTCGGCGACGACTTCGACGGCGCCAGAGCCGAGTTCGAGGCGCTCGTCGAGCGCTACCCGGACAGCCCCTTCGCCCCGTTCGCGCTCTCACAACTCGCCGTGATCGGCCTCTCGACACTGGACCTCGAATCCGCCGTCTCGGCCAACAGGCGTCTGCTCGAACGCTATCCCGAGGCGCCCGAAGCCGGCCTTGCAGGAGCGGATCTGAGCGCCTACCACCTCAACGCGGGCCGTCCCGAGCTTGCCCTGCAAGCGGCCGACGTCGCCGCCGGCCTCGCCCCCTGGGACGTTCGTGCAGACGCCCTCTTCGCCGCCGCCCGCGCCGCGCAAACGGCCGGGAAGCCGGACAGCGCACGCCATCGCTACGCCCGTGCACGGGAGGCCGCTTCCGACGCCGCCGAACGCGCCATCCGCGGCGAGCGAAGTCCGAGCCATCTCACCAAGGGTCAGCTCTTCGAGCGCGCCAACGCAGTCATCACCGCCTCCACACGCGCCCTCGCCGGCAGGATGGAACCCCCGCCCGCTCCCGCCGCTTACACCTCCCGCGTCACCGGCAGAGTCGTTCTCGATGTCAGCGGAGCGACAGCGTCCCGCGTCGCCCTGGGCTCCGCCCCCGACGCCGCCGGCCTCCCCTCGCCATTCGTCCCCGGGCCCGCTGTCGCCGCCTCCCCCGGCCCGGATGGAGCGTTCGCTCTCACCTCAGTCTCCCCCGGGCCGTACCGCGTTCTCGCCATTGCCCTGAGCCTCCCGCGCGATAAGGCGGATTGGAGCCCGGCCGTGTCGCCGCCATCCCTCCCGGTCGAGGTCCGTGGAGCGTCGGTCGAGATGCCGCCGGTCGGAGTGGCGCTCACTCCCCCGGAGGCCCGGCGCTCTACCCCTCAGGCGAGCCGCGACGCCACGGGACGATCTCGCCGAGGAGGTCGCAGCTCGGGCGGGAGGCACGGCCGCAGGTAGGCGCTTCCTTCAAGCCGCGCCTCATCGCGGCTCGACCATCACACGGGGCATCGGCCCTTGCGGCGGCCCGAGGCAGCTATCGACGTTCGCGCAATGAAGGAACACTGCGCGAACGTCTTTCTTCAGGCATTCCCTGGCTTTCTGATGGATGTCGCCCGTCACTTCTTTGGGCGACATCCATTAGACTCGAGCTCCTGCCTTGCTGCGGTACATGGCGCGGTCGGCCGCGGCCAGCGCCTCGGAAGCATTCCCAGCCGACCAGTCGGCGACACCGATGGCGACCGAGATAGGCAAGTCGGGACAGCAGGGCACTCGCAGCGAATGCAGCGCCTCCCTGATGCGACGGATCACCGGCTGGCAGGTGTCCCGATCCACTCCCGGCATCACGATCACGAACTCGTCGCCTCCGAAGCGGGCCAGCAGGTCCTCCTCCCGAGTGCAGCTCCGCAGGAGATCGGCGAGTGCCGCCAACAACGCGTCTCCCGCGGCGTGGCCGCACGTATCGTTGACCCGCTTGAAGTTGTTGATGTCGAGCATGATCACGGCGAAAGGATCGCCCTGTTCTGTCGCCCGCAGGGCAGTCGTCAGCTCGTCGGCGAGGCGGTAGCGGTTGAGCAAGCCGGTGAGAGCGTCCGTGCTCGCCCGCCGTTCGATCTCGTGTCGATGGAGCGCAAGCATCTGCTGCATCTGGTGCTCGGCCACGGCCATCTCCAGCGCCCGCGCCAGGTCCCGGCCGTGCCTTCCGGTCTTCACCACGTAGTCTCTGGCCCCCTTCTTGAGAGCGGCCACCGCGATCGTCTCCCCGCCGCTGGACGTCACCATCACCACCGGCGGAGCCGCGGGCATGGTCAGAAGCCGCTCCAACGCCTGCAAGCCGTTCATATCGGGAAGCCGATAGTCGAGCGCGACCGCGTCCCACGTATGAGGCCGGTAGGCGGCGAGGGCCTCGCCGGCCGTACCGAAGACGATCACGCTGTGTCCCCGTTCCTCCAGCGCCTCCGACGCCAGCAGGGCGTGGTCCGCGGTGTCCTCGATCACCGCCACGGTAAGGGGACCGGAAGCCCCCTGCAGCAGCTCACCCGTCGCTTGGGAATCCTGCTTCACGGCTCGGTCAGTCACCCGGCACATGACTACAGGGCTCGTTGATCAGGGCCCAATAGAGCCCCGCCTCCCCCACCTTGCGATGGAACTCCTCAAAATGGATCGGCTTCACGAGGTAGCTGTTGGCGCCCAGCGTATAGGCATCGTGGATGTCGGGCGGATCCTCTGACGTGGTCAGAACGACCACAGGGACCGAATGCAGGGTCGACTCTTGCTTGATCTCGCGCAGGATGTCGAGGCCGGATGCATCTGGCAGCCGGAGATCGAGCAGAAGGACGCAGGGAAGCTCACGGGCTCCGCTCCGCGCCAGCTCCACACATTCCTTGAGGTAGGCCCGCGCCTCTTGGCCGGTGGTGGCCGTATGGATGGGATTCCCGACGCCGGCCTCCTCCAGCGCCGCCTGTATCAGCTCCAGATGGTCCTCATTATCCTCTATGATGAGTATCTCCCGGAGCGCCAATGTCTGCGTTGACGTTGCCGTGGCCATAGCCAATCTCCTTGCGCGGTAGTGTGAACCGGAACGTTGCTCCGGCCCCCTTCTCCGATTCGACCCAGACGCGCCCTCCGTGGCGCAGGACTACGGCCTTCACGACGCTGAGGCCGACGCCGGCGCCCTTTGTCTCGGCGTTGGGGCTGCGCCAGAAGAGCTCGAAGACGGCCTCACGATGCTCGGCGGGAATGCCTGGCCCGTTGTCACGGACGAAGAACTCGTGCTCTCGGGACCGGAGGGTGTGGCCGATCCAGATCGCGGGACGTGGTTGGTCGCCAACATGCTTGACTGCATTGCCGACGAGATTCGCAAGCACCTGGCGAAGCCGCAGCGCGTCGGCCATCACGGCTGGCATGTCGGAGGCGACAGTGATCCGCGCCTTCGTCCGTGAAATGGCTTCTGCGAGATCGCCCAGAACGGATTCGACAAGCTCGACCATCGACACTCGCGACAGGTTGAGGGGTCGATTGTGCGAGCGGCTGACCGCCAGAAGCTCCTCGAGGAGTTGCGCCAAGTTCTCGCTGCTGGCACGGATGCGGGTCAGATAGCTGCGTCCCTTTTCGTCGAGCGCATGGCTATGCTTGCGTTCGAGAGAGGCGGCGAAGCCCTGAATGGTGACGAGCGGCGAACGCAGGTCGTGTGAGATCACCGAGAGCAGTCGGCGCATCTCCTGGTTGACGGCCGTGAGCTGGCGCATGTGACGTTCCGTCCGGTAGCGCGCAGCTTGCTCCCGTGCGTCGGCGCCCTGAGCCTCATCAGAGTCTGTATGCGAAGGGGCCGCTGCCCCGCAGGAGTCCCGCACTATCAGGCTCACAGGCAGGTCCACCTGCCACGTCCCCGTGGCCGGCATGTCTTGTCCTACGGCGGCGCACGCGGCAAGATAGAAGGCAGTGGTCGCGATTTCCTTCACCGGCTGGCGCACTGTCGTGAGGTTGGGCAGAACCTGAGTCGCGCACTCGCTGTCGTCGAAGCCCGTCACCGCCAGATCGTCGGGCACGCTGAGGCCGCTCTCCCAGGCCGCCTCCATCACGGCGACGGCGATCCCATCGGAGCCGCATACGAGAGCGGTTGGGCGGTCGGGGCGGCGCAGAAGCTGCAGCGCGATAGGTTTGACGCTCTCGGGGCCCTCCCCCAGAGGACAGTCCACGACAAGGGAATCGTCAAAGGTCAAACCGGCATCCTTCACGCTCTCGGAATACCCCTGCACTCGCTCCTGCAGGTCGGGGGAACTCAACGGGCCGCCGATGAAACCAAGCCGCTGGTGGCCGAGCTTCACCAGGTGCCGCACGGCCTGCACACTCCCGTCCTTGTTGTCGCAGGCGACCCAAGGGACCGGAGATTCCGGCAGTCGAGCATAGGCGAGAACGAAGGGAAATCCCATCTCGCTCAGCCGCATCATCAGCGGCTCGTGCCTGTCGGTGGGGGTCAGAATGACCGCCGCATCCGCACCGTCGGGAAAGAGGGCGCCCGCGATGTCATCCGCCGTTTCCCCTCGGTGCCAGTAGTGCCAGACGAGGTCGAAGCCGGTCTGCTGCGCACCTGTCAGAAAGGAGATCGCGACCGCGCGCGACCAGTCGTCTACGCATACGTCCGCTTCGTCCGCCGACCACTGATCGATCCGGGACTCATACGTTGTCCCGCTCTCGCTCAGCGTCTCGATGACACATATCCTGTTCGTGCGGCGGGCCCGCCGAGGGCTCGACCCGAGCTGCTGGCCGACTCCTGCGGTGCTCATATCGATGCCTCAGTTAGCGGCTGCGATCGCATACGGGACTGCCATGGTGCCGTGACCCAGGGCCGCCGTCATGGAACTTCGAGGTCCCGAATGCCATACTGGAAACGTTTCTTTGCCCTCCAGCCCGACATATTCCACAAGAACGAGCAATCCCTGTCATTGTCTCCTATAGCATCCTCAAAAGCGCCGCCGATAACGTCCCGCCCCTGACGACGTATCGAGATGCCGTCTCCATGTCTCCACGGGAGGAGTCCTCCAGCACCTCCTGTTAGCCCCTGGACGGCTGTCCCAGCGTTCGAACGGCTCCCACACATATGTCATCCAGACTTGGCAAAGACGCGCTCGATCCCTCCGCCCACACGATCCGCTTCGAATCGTCAGTCTCGCAGCCATAGAGGCCGAACCCCGCAACGGCCATAGCCCCCGCGGCAGGTCGCAGGTAGCGCATTATCATCCGGCGAAAGCCGCCACAAGCGTGTGCCCGCGCCGATTGCCGGCCGGGTTGCTGCAACAGGAGGGAGGAGCACCAAGACAGTGCTTGACGGGCCCATCTGCATTTACGACAACTGGTCGGCCTACGACGAGCTTTCAGACACCATCGAGCTCACAGAGGAGCTCGCCCTCCGCCAGCTCGACGAGCTGCTGCGGCTCAGGCGGTCGGGCGTCAGGCTCGACTACTACCTCATGGACGCCTTCTGGTACGACCCCGACGGCGGCTACCGCACCTGGCGCAAGCCCCACTGGCGCGACGGCCCCGACCGCTGGCTCGACCGCTGTCTGGAGCACGACGTGAAGCCGGGCCTGTGGATCTCCTCCAACACGCTCTGCAAGCTCAATCCGATTCCCGCCTGGCAGGAGTCGCTGACCGAATCCCGGTCGGCCGCGTGCTTTTTCCACGGCGGCTTCTGGCCTCATCTGCTGGAGACGCTTCACATCTGGTACGAGCGCGGCGTTCGTCTCTTCAAGTTCGACTTCTTGGACCTGTACGCCGCGCCCCCATCGCTGGAGCAGACGATGCTCCCCCACACCGAGATCCTCCCCCTCAACATCGCCGCCTTCAAGACGGGCCTCAGAGCCTTCCGCGCGGCTCACCCCGGGGTCGTCCTCACCGCCTACAACGGCTTCGAGGAGCACCGCGACAACGCTCCCAAGACGCCCCACCGCAAGTTCATCGGCACCCACTGGCTCGAGGCCTTCGACTCGGTCTACTGCGGCGACCCCGCCCCCTCCGACGTGCCGGCCATGAGCTTCTTCCGCTCCGTCGACATCTTCTCAGACCTGCGGGTGCAGGCCTATCAGCGCAACGGCTTTCCGCTCCATCGCATCGACAACTGCAGCTTCATGGGCGGCCCCGCCGGCACCTGCTACGGCCGCAACGACACCGGATGGAAGGGGATGCTGATCCTCTCGCTGGCGCGGGGTGGCTGGGTCAAC